>SWCA01003319.1_pt1 | contig 15253 bp, 11 predicted proteins | sample 4692961 | NCBI WGS metagenome assembly SWCA01 (sample SAMN10267275, study PRJNA491770) | bioreactor metagenome | isolation source: DHS bioreactor inoculated with | place: Japan: off Shimokita Peninsula
TGTCATTTTCAGTCATTATTATTGGTTAAATAGATAAGCTATCCGTTGAGGCAATATACCTTTTACGGACATTGCTCTGTTCATCATAATTTTAGAGTTTCGCCCGGCTTCACGGTCATTTTATTTATCTCGACAGGTTGAATTCCGCAATTGGTTATGGCAATATTTTCATTAAGGACTTTCATCCACACATCCGCTTTCGACTTGATCAACAACTCTTTTCCATCAACTTCTATTTCCGATACGTCCAAAAGAAGGTAGTCATTGTCGCTGTAAATTATCTGTTGCGCGTTGGTTTTTAAGTGGTCCGGACTATTTTCAGCGTCAACAATATTCCAGTCATCCTTCTTAAATTCCGCGTAATCCTCAACCAGCAAGCGCCCTTCAAAATCTTCGAATGGAAATAAAAGTGTAGTCCACGTGGTTTGGCCCTGAAAGCTTTTTTGAAATACAGCACGCCCCTTACTACGAGTTGAGCCTTTGGCTATTTTATCGGCAGATTCACCCAGCTGAATAATTTCCAATCCTGCGCCATTCGAAAAAACCGAGCGAATGTGTCGGCCTTTTTTTTCTTCATCGTAATGCCCCTGCCACACCTGTTGCGTGGTATGTTCGGTATTGTTGGCATGAAATTCATCATTCACAATCCAGAAGCCGTCTTTAACAAAGATCACCGTGCGGTAGCTCGATGTTCCGTTGTCTTTATTGCCATCGTGCGAACCGACAAACAAATCGAAATCGTCGGTTGTTTTCCAAGCTATAACCTGTGGATCGGGCAGCACATTGAACAGGCCAAAACCACTGCCACCTTTGTTTCCGGTCCATTGGCGGCCCTGCGGAACAGAATCGACCAAAGCAACGCTTTTTACCCAAGAGTTTTTAAATTCCGGCAGGTCTTTCAAATAATAGCGAACCTGGTAGTTTGGCAATATCATGTTTCCATCAGCATAAGCCTGAATTCCCAGCATATCGCCATGCTGATGATCGGGTTTCTCGTGTGATAATCCGGCACTGACAATCATGTATAGATCGTCATCGTTCCAGCCTTGACGCATGATATAGTAACCAGTCTCAGGAAGTGCACACGACTCCAATTGAGGTTTCTGTTTCTTCACCGAGTTTAAACTCGCCAACTGTTCGGATTTCAAAAACCAGTAATAATCCGATGCCACTGCCGAAGAGGCAAAATAAGCATAGTCGGGTTCGCCAAAAAGCACTGCTCCCAAGGCCATGGTCTTGTCAATCTCATTCATCTCGGCCCAGGGCGAGCCAGTATCGTCTTGCAAAACAGGTGCCTTTTTGTTGGGCATGGCAATTTTTAGCAATACATCGAAAAGCCCTTTTATTCTTGTTTCCCAGATCGGGGCTAAGTCTATCTCGTTTAAATGTGCCAACTGGTAGGGGTAAAAGTAGTTTTCAATATCGTCGATGTGGTAATGCACCGTACGCTCGAATTGGAAACCATCGGCATAAATTTCCTTTTCAAGGTGTTCTTCCAAACGTTGCAACGAAAGGTTTTTCCACTGGTCAGCACCTTTTATTTCTGGAAAAAGAAACGACAACATGGCCAATGCGCTCATTCCTCGGGTTTGGTGATTTCCTTCGGTATAAACCGGGTTGTGCTGGTACAATTTCGCGGCTGTGTGCAGAAAAGTGCGAAGCATTTCCAGCTGTTGATCCTTAGAATATTCATCTGAGGCTAAAAGTATTTGATGTGTTTGCAACCAGTTAAAAATCCGGTTTCCGGCCCGATAAGATTCATAAGCACCATTTCCGTCTTCGATGGTTTCAAATTGATTGTTGTTGAACGCCGCGTTTAATGATGCAGCCTGTTCCAGAATGTAGTCCAGGTATTTTTTATCATTTTTGTAGTGGTGCAGAAAGGCGATGCTGCCGGCCTTGTGCTGCCGTGTTAAATGACGGTAAGGATACGATGTTACCGTTTCTCCCTTCAGATTTTGAAAACCAATCTGCCATTGTGTTGTGGCGGGATACAATTCGAGGTGTTTTGTGGCCTCTTTAAGGTGGAATTCTTCGCGTCCCGAATACGTTTTGTTGTACTCCGCAAATCGATCTTCAAAATTATTCCAATCAAAAAAGTATCTCTTCGCGAACTGTTCCTTAAAGTAGGCGGCCAGTTTATCAAGCGCCCTTTCAGTTTCACCTGTCTGATAAAGTTTCTGAATGTCCTGAAGCTCATGGATGCTTGAATCAAGCAGACCAACTAATTCCGAATTACTCAAGACATGATCAAACGGAACCTCATTTAATTGCGCATAGGCACCAATTGAAAGTAAGAGCGTGAGATATAAGCATATAGATTTCAACATCGGTTTAATTTTTTCTTAACCAGTTTCGAACGATCGCAAGGTCTCTTTTCATTGACTCAATTACGTCTGCAGCTGGTTTTGTTAGTTTTGGGGCGCCTTTTTCGGCACCACCCAGATCATATTCAAAGTGCATGGTAAACCGAACTTATCGCGTGATGGATTACCGAACAACCAATTAACCAGTGATATATACCGCTTCTTGCATTATCGGGCTTTTCTATCAATCGTCAAATTTCAATGCAATAACCTTATTACCTATTAATTGAGGTATAATTATTAAATTGCATTTTTCTACAAAATCAAAATCGGCAAGAAAATCGCTTTTATTATCCAGTTTGTATAATAATTTCTTATTGCCTTGTTCCAGCATAAAAAGTTCAGAATTCCAAGACAACAAATACTTGTTTTTCAACTTTTTTATGCCATCAATATTATCAGATAAATCAGTTGCAATTATTTTCGTTGCTTTATCAGCAAGTGAAATAGAAAGTAGATTTTCAGTACCTCTGTTGCCGACCAAAAGGTGGTTGTTCTCAATAAATAATCCATTTGAGGAGTTCATTAAACTGTCGGAATGCCACACTTCGCTTTTTCCGTTTTTTATTCGATGAATGCCCGGCAAAAAGGTATCTGAGATATAAATTATGCCATCTTTATCTACAGCAATATCATTTAGAAAGCTTGCTTCAACAACAGGAATTCGGGCATCAACTTCTTGTTTTCCAATATTTACAATGGTAAGCCCATCTCGTTCTGCAATGTAAAGTTTATCGTTAAATATTGTTATTCCCGTTGGATTACGTAGGTCATCTAACCATCTAAATTCCTGAACGTTGCCATCCATATCAAGTTTTGAAATACACTCGTTGCGCAGGGTGTCGGCTTTTTTTAGGAATCCACTTTCATTAAAATTACTTACATACAAACAATTACGTATGGAGTCAAACACAATAGATTCTGGTGCTAAAAATATTGATTCTGTTTCCCATACTTTGGTCACTTGGCAGTAAATATCTGTATATAACAACGTAATTAAGAGAAAGGGCGCAAATCCTAAAACCATCTTGCCATTGAGTCTTAGTTTCTTCATTATTATTGCATTTAATATGTATGTTGAGTTATCCTACATGAAACACAACATGCTTCTAATGATCATTTTCTTGCGGATTCAGGCGAAATATCTACAAACCAACGATCCGTTCTAAATGGAGAAGCAGGTAAACCCGAATTATTATAAAGATTAGGCTCTGAGGTGTTACTGAATCCAAACCGGACGGCGACAGGATTTCTCACGGTTTTAGCTCCAACCTCTATTTTAGCTCCTTTAATATTCGCCTCCGCCGGATAAAACTGCTGATCCGCTCCGGCGACTTCAAAACCAACTAGTTTTTCACCTTTCATCTGTAAGCCATCTTCCGCGTAATCAAAAGACAACTCGATTTTGCTACCTTTTATCTTCATACCTTGATAAATTGGTCCACTATGTACTAGATGCTCTCGGTTGTATGTTTCCGATAATGCCCATAGTGCCAGCCGATGCCCAACAACCTGCTTGTTTTTTGGGTGTATATCTTCTGGATTTCCGACATCAGTTGTAACCACCATTCCGGTATTCGGTATATTCATGGCTTGTAACTGTTGCTCACGAATTAAAGCAGCGGTATACGGCTCATTGTAGCGGAAAGGTGCAATCTGCACGTAAAAAAAAGGAAATTCATAGCCCCATGATTTTCGCCAGGCGTTGATCATCAATCCCATTAAATGAGAATAGCCAGAAATATTATATCGATTTGATTCACCTTGATACCATATGTTGCCGGCAATTTGATAAGGGATCAAGGGGTGAATCATTGCGTTAAACATTGTACTCACGTTTTCGATTGGCCATTTGGTAGCTATTTGGGCAGATTCATGAGCAACAGGATCCTTGTAAACAACATCCTTGGGAGTCCATAATTCAATTGATGTACCTCCCCATGTTGATTCAATTAATCCTATGGGTACATCCAGCTCTTGATGCAATTCCCGACCAAAAAAATAACCGACAGAACTAAACCTTCTCATGGTTTCGGGGGAACACTCCACCCATTGCCCAATGCAATCGTTTTGTGGTTCATCAGCCTGTGCTCGTTGAACTTTAAACAAACGAATATTGGGATAGTACGCTGCTGCAACTTCCTCCTGCTCGTTAAGCAACCCGCTTCCCGCTGTAAACCCCATATTAGATTGTCCGGTGCACAACCATACTTCACCTATCATCACATTATCAAACGTAATAGTTGCACTCCCGGAAACAGTCAATGTATAGGGTCCTCCTGCTTCTGGCGTACTTATTTCCGTGGACCAGTTCCCTTCTTTATCTGTCTTTGCTGCATATCTTTTATCAGACCAGCTACCAACAATTGTCAATTTCTCACCATAATTAGCTGTTCCCCATATTTTGACGTAAGCATTTTGCTGCAGAACCATGTTATTACAAAATATGGAGGGCAACTGTATCGTTGCTTGAGCATTAAATAGCATAACAAAAACAAAAGCTATTGAAAAAAATATTTTATTCATAGTGCATGTTTTATTTGATTTTACGAGTGTCAGTCTTTTCATGTGATACTACCCTCATCCACAATTCTAAATTGTTTTCTTTTTCAATTCCGTAAACAACATTCAGAGTTATAACCCACATTGAATTTTTTTATAGTAAAAATTAAGTACGTCTAAAATTAACACGGCAAAAACAGACGATTTGAGAAAATATCATAACAATACTCATAGCTACAACATTACCTTTAGGGAGTAAGACCGACTTTCCTCTTCAATGGTAACTATCTTAACTCCATAGCTTTTTGTATTTTTAAAAACGCAGTAAGTACCTTCATTAGAAGTCTGCAAAATTTTTCGCCCATCTATCGTCCAAATAGAGACATCTCTAGTTCCATTAGAAGGAAATTCAATCGTTATTCCATCGAAATGTGAGAACACTTTTATGTCTTTGACCTTAGCTTTCTCCATAGATGTCGTAACGGAATAGTCTGCCCCAACATCTTCTTTTACAAGAGGTTTATTGACTATTATGCCATCTGAGTTTTGATCACATCCAACATCACGACCATTTTGTGGCCTCGATTGACCTTCAATATCTGTTTCAACTTGCTCCATGCTCGTGGTACCGGCTCCAGCAGCAACACCATTAGCGACGGGCCGATAAAATTCTCCTGAGTCATCGATTTCAATCTCCGCATTCATCATGCCACTAACGGGCGAAATTCCTAATTCATCGCCTTCATAAATGTTACCATCCCAGATAACTCCAGTGGTGATATCATAGTCTTCGACCACTGAATAGCCAGTTCTTGCTTTAATCAAATTGTTCACAATGTAGCTATCTTCTGGGGGTAATGTTTTGCTCGCATCTTTGCCTGCTCCAATAGCGAATGACTGTTTACAGTTAATAATTGAATTGAATCCTATTTTCACCTTCCTAACTTGATAATAGCCTGACACAGGGGAGTCTGGCATTCCATTCACCAAGCAGATCGCGGCTCGATACGATGTGCCGTTCAAATCTTGCATATAGTTATTGTACACCTCATGTCCCTCACCAATTATCCGTACACCTCCTGAATTTTTGTTAACTCCACCAAAGAAAAAATTGCCATAAACCTTACAATATGAACCATGTCGAAGTGTTAAAGACCCATTGCAATTCCTGAAAGTGTTGAATCGATAATGATTCCCGACTGACTTATTTGAAATAATCTCCACTTCTCCATCACACTCCTCAAAAAGGTTATATTCAACAATCGTGTTTGAAGAGTATTCAACCCAAGTACTAGTTCCGATGCGGATTGTTTCTCCTCCATTCGCTCCCAACTCAGGCCTTGGACCAAAATAATTGTGGTCAATCAAGTGGTTATCTGGGATCTCATCCATCCATACGACTAATGTAGTGCCCATATTGACTTTCCCTGAAAATGAACAATGATCGACACGATTGAAGGTGCCGTAGAGTGAGACCCACTTAGAGTCAACGTTTTTATCAGCAGGATTATAATCCTTAATGGTCACATTCGTTAATCGGCAATGATGAGCGAGTCTCGATCCATGGCGAAACTCAATCACGCTCCCTGAAGCGTTCCCTCCAATGAATTTAAGACCTTCAACCTTAAGATATTCTCCAGCAATATCCAAGGTAGAAGTGCCCGTTAGAACCGCTTGTCCCAAAGTTCGAGGCCTTAATGTTATAGGATTATTTTCCGTTCCTATCCCTTCAAATACAATATTCTGATCCGACCAGACCTTATCAGCCATTACTACAACATCTCCAGGTTGCAAGGTCGACAAAGCTGCGATATCATCCGCAGAATATACGTTGTACTCCGTTGCATTAACCCAATAACACCAAAACTGGAGTACAGTACCTAACGTCAGTATTAATAATTTTTTACGATGGTTTTTCATAATCAAAAATCGAAATTACCTTAATTTCATTCAATCACTCTGTTCTCTTTTAAGAAACTAACTATAGATCGATTGATCATTGAATTGTCCTCTCGAGAAAATTTCCCATGGGCCCCACCTTTCACCGTTATAAATTGAGAGACTACTCCGAAATCCTGCAATTTTTGGTGCAACATAGCTGACTGACTGTAAGGAACAATTGGATCGGCATCACCATGAACAATAAACACCGGAGGACTATCCGCATCAACATACGAAATTGGAGAAACTGAAGCTGCAAACTTCACACTATTCTTACCTGTTCCCAACCATTTCAGAACTGAACTGTAGTTCCAAATTCCCTTTGGTGCCGGTGTCAAATCAGTAATCCCATACTTATCAATAATTCCTGCGATTCTAAATGGTGCGTCGACTTTAACACAGCCTTTGTCAAACAGCGAATTATGATTTAGAAGACCTGCCATCAAAGCCAAATGCCCTCCAGCCGATCCGCCCATGAGAACAATATTCTGGGTATCAATATTGTACTTTTCAGCATGCCTGATCATGTATAATAACGCACAACGAACGTCTTCAACAGCGGCAGGGGCAGGAGCAATGTCAACCAAGCGATATTCAACATTGGCTACGGCAAACCCATTCTTAAAAAAGTTGCTAAATCCTCTCTGTGATTCCTTATCTCCATGATTCCAGCCGCCACCGTGAATGTTGATGACCAGAGGTGTTGGTTCTTTCGAAAACCCATTGTAATATACATCCATTCGGCCCTGCCAGCCCTCAACTTCCTTATAAACTGCGTCAATATCGTCCTGATAATCATCAGGGATATCGACTCCATATTTTGTTTGTTTGCCCAGGGCGTTTCCACCCAAGGCCAACAAACAAAGTATAACCACAACATACTTCATATAGAAAAAAATAAAATTCATAAACCTGTGATTACTCATTACCTCCAATAGTTGTTACATCTACTGCATTTTTCAACTTCCCATTAACAACCATAAACGAGTCGAAGTTAAATTCTGCTCTTTCAAGAGGCTGGTCGCTAGATGTTCTAAACTGTATTCTGAATGTTTTTAAGTTGTAAATACTGAACAAATCCGATGAATATGGTTCAGCGCTACCTCCAGAACGGAACTTCAAATCCTTCATCCTCCATGCAAACAATTGCCAACCCTCACCATAGTCTCCACTATTCAACCTCTTCACATAGTGGGTTCCTCTGTCTCTGTCAACACCTTCGACGGAAGATGACAAATCACAATAAAAGACAAAATAGGGATTTGTGTTATTCGTATGAATCCACATGTGAATCCAAGGGTCGTCAAAATCACTGAGATCGATCAGGTTATCCTCTCCTTTATAATAGAATTCGCTAAATGTACTCCCACCGTTGTTGAACTGACTCTGATCATAATCAACATTCAGCGTCGCGTAAAATGTACCTTCCGGAGCAATAAGCTCCACATTACCATTTAGGCCTGCCTCGTAAATCGGCAGAATATCTTTCTTTTTGGCAAATGGATCGCCTTCAAATGCCTCGAAATTCTCCAGCATTCGTTCCAACTTAGTAACCACCCGTAAAATGGGCCCTGATGAAAGTTCCTGTCCACCATAGGAATAAAGCTTGACAGCCTGATAGCCTTCGAGTTCCATATCATTCGGAATCGTGAAAACCAGGGTCAATGCATCCTTCGATAAAATATCAACTTTTGCTTCACCAAAATAAACAGAATCTACAACATTCATGTTCTCTCCTATAATGGTTACGTCGGAGTTGATCATTGCTTTATCCGGGACAGAGGAGAAAGCCGGCCAAGACTTCAGGACCCCAAAACCACCTTCAGCTAGAACTACGGTCTGGTCTCCCTGGTCTGTTACAAATGCATAAGACAAAGTTGCTTCGTCTGAAAGGTAGAAAGGCACTTTGAATACTAGTTCTGAAGAGCTTTGAGCTACGATATAAACAGACTCATCTCCCACTAGCAAATCTTTGATATACTGAAGATTTGAACCTGTAATGAGAACTTCTTCATTAATCCTCCCCGAAGCCGGTATTTCATCTAAAACAGGTTCTCTGAAGGTAATCGTTAAGCTCTCTGAACTCGGAGTTCCATCGCCATCTTGGTTTTTGACAGCTATTATTCCTCCGTTTACATCGTTGCTAATCTGCACAACCAGTAGGGAATCGTTCGTTTTATACTTGATATCGACTTCTTGATCACCAATTAACGCTTTTTCTGCATAGCTAAGGTTCTCACCCGTGATTCTGAGCATTCCGCCAACTTCTACAACCTGAGGGTCAAAAGATTGGACGACAGGCACTAGCTGATCAGGAACATGGTCGACATGTATTTCTTCGTCACAACTCACTGTTCCCAAAAGGATTGCAGCAGTCAGAATGACTAGTTTCCTAAAAAAAGTATCTTGTATCATTTTCTTGTTATTTGAAATCCATTAAAATGTATTACTCTCTTAAACAGCAATTACTAGTAACCCACATTTTGTGTTAAAGCAGAGTTCACATCAATCTCCCTTTGCGGAATAGGCAATACTGTTTGCCACTCTTCGACAGGAGCTACATGAAACTCCGGATTCCCGGGATCATTGTAGTAACTCTCCGTTTGAAAATGTTCGTTCATTACAGCGACGGCACGTCCGGTACGCAATAAGTCAAAATACCGATGATTTTCGAACGCAAACTCAAGGCGACGTTCCTTTTCTACGGCCATCCTGAATTGATGCCTGTTGGTTATGGCCGATCCATCGTAAGGATCAAGTCCAGCCCGCTCACGAATCTGATTCAGAAAAGGCAATGCTTCAGCAACACCTTGTGTTTCATTCAGTGCTTCGCTGTACATGAGCAATACATCAGCGTAACGGATGACTGGCCAATCGTTTTCTGCATCATATAGGTCAACCACATCATACATATATTTATTTACATAGGCCCGGTCCACCAGCACATCCTTATCTTTATTAAGGTAGCTTTCTTTTAGACATACATCCTTTCTTGAGTCACCTTCTTCGAAAGAGTCCATAATGCTCGCAGTGGGGTAATTCCAGCCTCTCCCGTCACCATTCACAACGTTACTTCCACTGGTTAGCGGAGCAAACCAGTTGGCAAACGGAGAACCTAATCCCACGTTTCCACTCATAAAACGGACCGCAAATAAGATTTCATCATTCATTTCATTTCCTGTGCTAAATACATCAGCGTATTCCGGCAATAAAAGATATGGAGAAGAAGAGATAATGTCACTCAATAAGCCACTAGCTTCGCTGTATTTTGTCCTGGTGAGATACACTTTGGCCAACAATGCTTTAGCCGCCCAGTTTGTCACCCGACCTGCTTCTCCCGGTGCATAACTATCAGGCAACCCACTCACAGCCATGTCCAATTCCGTTTCAATAAACTTGTAGATTGATTCTACCGAAGACCGTTCAAAAGCTTTGGCGTCATCTCCTGAAATAGACTCTTCAACCAAAACAACAGGTCCAAACAGCCGTACCAAATTAAAATAATGATAGGCCCGAATAAACCGACATTCAGATTCATATTGGGCTTTCATATCTGCATCTTCCACAACATCAACTTTTGCCAACACTTGGTTCGCCAGCGCAATATCATGATAACACCCTTGCCAATAGGAATTTACAACTGGATTAAGAGTCGACTGAGTGTGGCTGTCTAATTCCCGATATTCCGTATAAACGGCAGAGCTACTTTCGATAAACATCTGCCCGTTGTCTGAACGCAACTCTGTTAGAGCCCATTCATAAAGGATTGGTTCCTGAAGCCCATTGTAGCAGCCAATCACTGCTTTGTTTATTTCTTCACTCGTTTTATAAAAGGAATCCTCACCAATTTCAGAGATTGGATTCAGGTCCAGCACGTCATCACAGGCTATGGTTGTTATAGCCAGTATAACTATTGAAATATATAATCGTATTTTCATTTTTGTTGATTTTAGAAATCAAGATTTAAACCAAAAGTCACTGTGCGCTCAAGAGGGAAAGCGCCCCGTTGATAACCGTCAACCAAAGGGTCTGAATAAGCAGAGCTTGTTGAACGTGCTTCAGGATTAATTCCCCTGAAATCAGACGCCATCACATAGATCAGGTTGTTAACCGAAGAGTACACTCTTGCTGATTTTATTTTCAGCTTCTTACAAATATTTCTGGGAAGTTGGTAGCCCAGATTGATGTTCCGCAAACACCAATATGAACCATCATCAATGAGATAGTCCGTGAACACCAAGTTGCGACCGTTTCTTTCAAATGGGATTGAGCCTGGATGTTCTGCACTTATCCATCGGTCTTCCGTAAAATTGCGATTGAACCGGCGTGTCTCATTGTAATAGCCATCACCTAAGAATACATCGACTCCCTGCACCCCTTCAAACAACAGACTTAAATCAAAACTCCCAAATTTAAGTTCACTAACGATACCCCAGTTATAGTCTGGAAATGGATCACCCAACGTGGTTCGGTCATCTGCATCTATTTTTCCATCTGGGTTAACATCCGCAACTCTAATTCCCCCCGGCGCATCATCATTGGAATGCGGATTATTCGCAATTTCCTCTTCTGATGCCCAAACTCCTATCATTTTATACCCATAATATTGAATAGAAGGTTCACCGACGATTGCGATATACTGCTCTGTTCTCTCTCCTTGTTTTATCGTTTGCCCTTCTCCTCCAAGTTCTAGCAGTCGGTTGTTATTTGCCGCCAAGTTGAAACCAAGCCTCCATTTTAGTGTCTTCTTGTCGATCAATTGTCCTCCGAGGTCAATTTCAATTCCTTTATTTCTTACTTTCCCTATATTATTCCAGTACTGGTTGTATCCTGTGTACGAATTGATTTCCTGTTGCAACAATAGCTGATCTGTGATTTTGTAATAATAGTTTGCTATTAAATCTAATCGTCCATCAAACATGGCCAGGTCAAAACCGTAATTGTACTCTGACGTCTGCTCCCAACTAATTGCCTTGTTACCCAATATATTGTTAGCCTGTCCTAGTCCAGCCGTGGGCTGAGCAGCACTCACGCCAAGTTGATAGTTGGTAGCTGTCAGGGTATTTTGATGGGCATAATTCTGAATGTCATTATTCCCAGTCACTCCAGCACTCGCCCGAAATTTCAACATATCAATTGACTCAATTTTAAAGAAAGGTTCTTCTGAAATCCGCCAGCCCAACGAAGCAGAGGGAAACCATCCCCATTTATTCTCCGGGCCGAACAGAGAACTTCCGTCTGCACGAGTCACTAAAGAAATCAGATATTTGTCTCTGTAGGAGTAATTTAACCTTGCCAAATATGAGACCAAAGACGTCTCTTCTTTTTCTGTTCCAGTTCCTTCTAAATCAAAAACAGTAGCAGCATTTAACGTATGAATATAATCCGTCGGAAAGCTTGATCCTTCCATATAGGCATTATCAATTTTTGTTTTTTGGAATGTTGCTCCAGCTAGAACATCCAACATGTGATCCCCCTTCTGCTTACTGTAAGTCAACATGTTTTCGGAAAGTAGGTCAATAAACATACTATTCGTATATTCACCACTGTTTGACGTCCCATCCCTTCTCGATCCGGCATTGTTATATATTTCATTCGTCGTATAGTTTACATACACGCCATTAGATGTTCTGAATTCAAGACCTTTAGCTAGAGTAAGATTGGCAAAACTATTCGTCAATGCCCGATAATAATGGGAGAAGTAACTTTCGTTCTCGCGAATATATGTGGGGCTATTGTTCGATGTCCCCCATGGACTGGCCGTGAATTCTTGACCAGTTTCAGGATCAGTCATAACAATATTTCTGAAATGCCTTCCAAATGCATAAGTTCCTTCTGGATACCCGGTTAGTGCAGAAGTCTTAGCATTGTGAAATACCGGCATAAATGTTGGATTACGCATGTAGTCGGTAAAGTTGGCACGTGGACGTTGGCGTTTAGCATAGGTTGGCGTAAAATTCATTCCAACGGTGATGCGATCACTGAGTTTAGCTTCAACTTTCCCATTAATAGATATCTTCTCATAGGAACTCTTTTTCATCAAACCTTCATCATTCATATAGCTCCCGGATATGTAGTATTTCATTCCATTCACTCCGCCGGAGATTCTCAACGAATAATTATTAATCCGGGCGGTTCTAAGGGCCTCTTGTTGCCAATCGGTAACACCTAGCTCCTGTCCCAACAAGTACAATGATTTCTCATAGGTACTTAGCAAGCTCAGAGAAGGCTCAACACCACCCGAGAGTGCCCGCTCCTGCATCCTGAACGATCCAAATTCTTCAGAATCCATCATGGGATGTAACTCTATATAATCCTTCCAACCGGTATAATAGGAGAATTTGAACCGAGGCTTGGCAACCTGCCCACTTTTGGTAGTAATAATGATTACGCCATTGGCTCCGCGACTACCGTAGATGGCAGCAGATGAAGCATCTTTAAGGACTTCAACAGATTGAACGTCATTCATGTCGACCATTGACAATCCATCTGGGACTGGGTAACCATCAATTACCACTAAGGGTTCATTACTTGCAGAAATTGAACCCATCCCACGCACACGAATTTGAGGGGAAACGCCAACCTCGGACGTCGTATTTTGAATAGTGAGGCCTGCAATACGACCGCTTAATGCCTGATCAACGCGAGAAACAGGCACTTGCTCAAGATTGTCATTGGTTATTTTCGATATTGCACCTGTCAGATGGGATTTTTTCTGTGTCCCATAGCCAACTACAACAACCTCATCAATTCCCGAAATATTTTCGTCCAGGCTGATACTTAAACTACTTTGTCCTGCATAGGAAATCTCACTCGACTTGTAACCTACATAAGAAACCACCAGTGTTTGATTATTGGACGGTTTCTCCATATTAAATTTTCCATCAAGATCTGTTATTGTTCCTTCAGTGGTCCCCTTCAATACTATTGTGGCACCTACTAAAGGCTCATTTGTGGCTGCATCTGTTACAATTCCGTTTATACGTTCCTGGGCCTGAGCACATAGGAAAAATAAACTCAGAAAAGTAAGCAGGATAACGATTTTTTTCATTAAATTAAAGTTTTAGGCTTTTTCAATTTTCTTTGTTTTATAATTATCTTTGCAGAGATTAATACATAGCTATCCAATGACTTTGAAACGCTTGTGGAAGTTGGTTCAAAATTTTAATTGAGATAACATGCTAGAGATCGCTGAATTAAAGGATTGGCTTTATTAAGGTCAATCCTTTTTAACTTGTATTAAAAAAACTAATTAGATTCATTTCTTATTTTGTTTTTTGATTTTCTCCCTTGTAAGTAAGGCTGAACTCAACAACGTCTTTTAAGTGAAACCTCATCGCTTCTTCCGCTTCATGCGGTTTTTGCTTAGTTATAAAATCCAAAATTGTCTGGTGCTCATCCAATGATTTGTAAAACCGTCCATCACCGCAAACATTCAATTTTCTATATATATCCAGAATATCTGGTATGAGCGTCAGCATCAGAGACTTAATGACCTTATTCTGACTCGCATCAGCAATTTTTAGATGGAAGGTAAAGTCTTCTTTCACCCCGGGCAGATTTGCATCTACTTTTGTTCTATGTTCCTCCAGAGCTTCTGCCAACTCATCAATATCTTTAGTTGAACGTCGAATCGCGGCCTGAGAGCAAGCATATGTCTCCATAACAACTCTGGTTTCAACTAAATGAAAAAAATCATTCTCATTCAATTTGATAACATTGGCAATTAGTCCTTCCATCGCCGAAATATCGATACCTGCGACAATGGTTCCACTCTGCGGATGTGTTTTTAAAATTCCGTAAAATTCCAACTGTTTGATCGCGTCCCTAACATAGGTTCTGCCAATTCCAAACAATTCAGAAAGTTTTCTTTCGGAGGGAAGTCGGTCTCCCGGATTTAACTGGCCAGCAATAATAGAGTTTCTTATCTGTTTGATGATTTTATCAACAGGGCTTTCGACTTCTATTTCTTTAAAACTCTCTAAAAAATCCATAACATGAATTAAATAACCTATGACTAATTCAGAAATACTGCGTTTACATTTGTCAATTCTCAGATTCCTATCTTCAACCAACATCCGATCTGGTCGACCAGTTTCCAATAATTGGTTGACCAATATTACAGACAATAAAATTTCCGCCAATGAAAAATCTGGTTTTATTAATACCAATTTCTCAATGCGCTACCTCACAGATCTTTAATTGGCCATGTTGTAAAACATACAACTCGATTAAAGTAATCGAAGATCACTTTTTTCTTGACATTGCCTTTACAATCTATATGAATTGATACAATACTTAAATGAATGATGTTTTCGGAAAGAGTTTGTTAGGATAGGTCAGCTTACTAGAGGCTTAGCCTTTACACTCAAATTTCCGCCAAAGTTATTTCGCTTCCCGGAACGGTAAAGGGGAACTCGCTTTTCGTGGCTCGTTTCCTTCGG
>SWCA01003536.1_pt1 | contig 15069 bp, 9 predicted proteins | sample 4692961 | NCBI WGS metagenome assembly SWCA01 (sample SAMN10267275, study PRJNA491770) | bioreactor metagenome | isolation source: DHS bioreactor inoculated with | place: Japan: off Shimokita Peninsula
CTTTAGGTCGTGGGGGGTCCGACTATACTGCCTCGATCTTTGCTGCGGCACTCGATGTTCGTGTTTTGGAAATCTGGACCGATGTTGATGGTTTCATGACCGCCGATCCACGAATCATTCGCAAGGCCTATACCATCGAGTCGCTAAGTTATTCCGAAGCGATGGAGCTGTCGCACTTTGGAGCCAAGGTTATTTATCCACCCACTATTTTGCCGGTTTATCAGAAAGGCATTCCAGTGCAAATCAAAAACACCCTGCGCCCCGAAGGTGATGGGTCACTCATCCGAAGTAGTCAACAGAATGGAAAAGATCGTCCAATTAAGGGAATTTCGTCAATTTCAAATATCAGCCTGATTACCGTGCAGGGCTTGGGAATGGTTGGTGTGACTGGAATCTCCATGCGATTGTTTGGCGCCCTGGCCCGCGAAAATATCAATGTGATTTTGATCTCGCAGGCTTCATCCGAAAACTCGATTTCCTTCGCAGTTGACACCTTGAAAGCGGAAACGGCAGAGGAAGCCATCCGAATTGAGTTCGACAGGGAAATCACCGGTCAGCAGATCAATAAAATTGAAGTGGAAAACGAGCTTTCGATTGTAGCCATCGTTGGAGAAAACATGAAGCACACCACCGGCATTGCCGGAAAATTGTTCAACACGATTGGAAAGAACGGGATCAACATCATTGCTATTGCACAGGGTGCATCGGAGCTCAACATTTCGTGGGTGGTGAAGGATTCAGACTTACGGAAAACGCTGAACGTGGTGCATGAATCATTCTTCCTGTCCGAGAACGTTGAGGTGAATGTCTTCTTGCTGGGCATTGGCTTGGTGGGCGGCAATCTGCTAAAACAAATTATGCAGCAGCAGGAAAAATTATTAAAAGAAAAACACCTCCGGCTGAAGTTGGTTGGGGTGGCCAATTCCAAGAAAATGTTACTTGACCGAGATGGGATTTCCATCGAAGGATTCAAGGAGCGACTTGACGCCGAAGGACAGGCATCCGATTTGAAAATGTACAAAGATGCTGTTGTTGCGATGAATATTTACAATTCAGTTTTTGTTGATTGTACGGCCTCTGATTTTTCGGCTGATTTGTATGCGGATTTGCTGAATTCCAACGTGTCGATTGTTACGGCCAATAAGGTAGCCGCTTCGTCGGACTATGAAAACTACCTGAAACTGAAAAAGATTGCCAAGCAAAAAGGCATTAAGTTTTTGTTTGAAACCAACGTTGGCGCTGGTTTGCCAATCATTAATACCTTGAACGACTTAGTGAATGCGGGCGATCAGATCCTGAAAATTGAAGCCGTTCTTTCCGGAACACTCAACTTCATTTTCAACACCATTTCGGCACAGGTTCCGATGAGCCAGACTATTAAAATGGCGAAGGACGAGGGCTATTCAGAGCCGGATCCGCGAGTGGATTTGAGTGGTATTGATGTCGTGCGCAAGCTGTTGATCCTTGTTCGCGAGTCGGGTTACAAAATCGACAAGGACGATGTCGCCATCAATAAATTTATTCCAGATGAGTTTTTCGATGGAAGTATGGACGACTTTTGGAACGGAATCAGTGGGCTGGATGCCGACTTTGAAGCCCGCCGACAAGTGCTGGAAGCGGAAAATAAATGCTGGCGTTTTGTGGCCAAGTACGAAAATGGCCAAGCCGAAGTGGGCTTGCAGGAAATCGAACAGGGACACCCCTTCTTTGATTTACAAGGCAGCAACAACCTGGTGATGTTCACCACTGAGCGCTACCACGAATTCCCGATGATCATTAAAGGCTACGGCGCCGGTGCTGAAGTAACCGCTGCTGGTGTTTTTGCTGATATTATTCGGGTGTCAAATCTGTAACTGGAAATATAAAACCTGAAGAAAAAGATCCTTGGTTCATCAGAGAACTTGAAACTAGAAACTCAAAACTCTTTATGAAGTACATAATCGTTTTAGGGGACGGCATGGCTGACGAGCCATTGGAAAACCACGGAGGAAAGACCCCATTACAAATGGCTAAGACGCCGGAAATAGACCGACTGGCAAAACTCGGATGCTGCGGGCAGTTGTTAACGGTTCCGGAGAATATGCACCCGGGAAGTGAAATCGCAAACCTTTCGGTGTTGGGCTACGATGTACCTGCTGTGTTTGAAGGCCGTGGTACGCTTGAAGCAGCCAGCATAGGCGTAAAGCTGGAGGCTGGTGATTTGGCGCTTCGCTGCAATTTGCTGACCATCGATGGTGGTAATTTTAAGAACCATTCAGCAGGGCACATCTCCAGTGAGGAAGCCCATGTGTTAATCGATTTTCTGAATGAAAAATTGGGCTCCGATAAAATCATCTTTCACAAAGGCGTTTCGTACCGCCATTTGCTGGTGATTAAAGGTGGCAACAAACTGTTGGCTTGCACACCACCGCATGATGTTCCGGGACAAGCCTACCAAAAATACCTGGCAAAAGCGAAAGTGGAAGAAGCCCAGGAAACAGCTGATTTGATGAATGATCTGATTGTAAAATCAATGGAACTACTTCCAGAGCATCCAGTCAATCAGAAAAGGAAAGCAGTAGGTAAAGATGCTGCCAACAGCATTTGGCCGTGGTCGCCGGGCTATAAACCACAAATGCCGACCCTGAAAGAACTGTTTGGCGTGGAAAAATCGGCCGTTATTTCTGCGGTTGACCTCATCCAGGGGATTGGTGTGTACGCCGGCATGGATGTGATTAAAGTGAAAGGGGCAACCGGACTTTATGACACAAATTACGAAGGCAAAGCACAGGCTACCATTGATGCGCTGACAGATTATGATTTGGTCTACCTCCACATTGAAGCCAGCGACGAAGCCGGACATGAAGGCAATGTAGAACTGAAAACCAAAACCATTGAATATCTGGATCAGCGGGTGGTAAAATATTTGGTGGAAGAAACCGCCAAAATGGGCGAACCGGTGGCAATTGCCGTTTTGCCTGATCATCCAACCCCTTGTGCAACCACCGTACACACCAAAGACCCGGTGCCCTTTATCATTTATAAGCCAGGTATTGAAGGAGACAGTGTGGAAACCTACGATGAATTCACCGTGCGAAAAGGAAGCTACGGCTTGCTTAAAGGCAATGAATTTATGAAGGCCTTATTATCAGATTAACTCGAACTCGAAACTGAAAACTCACAATGAACTATTACAGCACCAATAAATCAGTTCCGGAGGTGTCGCTGAAAGAAGCGGTGATCAAGGGGCTGGCCGACGACAAAGGCTTGTTTATGCCCGAGCGCATTGAAGCCTTTCCAAAATCATTTTTCGAAACCATTCACCAGCTTTCGTTTCAAGAAATCTCTTTTGAAGTAGCCAAAAAGTTTTTTGGTGAAGATGTGCCGGAAGCCGACCTGAAAAAACTGGTTGACGACACCTTGAATTTCGATTGTCCGGTTGTCCATGTCAATGACAATATTTTTTCGCTGGAGCTGTTTCATGGACCAACACTTGCATTTAAAGATGTAGGCGGTCGGTTTATGGCCCGGTTGCTGGCTTATTTTCTGGAAGGAAATGACCAACAGGTGAATGTATTGGTGGCTACTTCGGGCGATACTGGCAGTGCGGTAGCCAATGGCTTTTTGGGTGTTCCCGGAATTCATGTGTATGTGCTGTACCCCAAAGGTTTGGTAAGCGAAATTCAGGAGAAACAGTTCACTACGCTTGGGCAAAATATTACCGCAATCGAAGTGGAAGGAACCTTTGATGATTGCCAGCGACTGGTGAAAGCTGCTTTTTTGGACAAACAATTAAAAACCGGACTGACACTGACTTCGGCCAACTCAATCAATGTGGCACGTTTTCTTCCGCAGGCTTTTTATTATTTCAACGCTTACGCCCGGCTGCGCGAGCGGGGCGTTAATGAAGACATTGTGATTTCGGTGCCCAGTGGTAATTTCGGCAATCTCACGGCAGGTTTGTTTGCCAAGAAAATGGGGCTTCCCATTAAGCGGTTTATTGCGGCCAACAATGAAAACGACATCGTTTACAACTACCTGAAAACCGGAAAATACGAGCCCCGGGCTTCTGTAGCTACCATTGCCAACGCGATGGATGTGGGCGACCCCAGTAACTTTGCGCGAATCCTGGATTTGTATGATCATTCGCACGCTGCCATTCAGGCTGAAATAACCGGATATCGCTATTCGAATTCGGAGATTAAAGACGTGCTGAATGAAGTGTATCACAAATATGGCTACCTGACTGATCCGCACGGAGCAACCGGTTATAAAGCGCTGGACGAAAGCTTGCTTGACGGCGAAACCGGTGTATTTTTGGAAACGGCACATCCGGCCAAATTTACGGAAACGGTCGAAAAAATTATCGGTGTGGGGAAAGTTCCGCTGCCCGAAAAGCTCGCTGAATTTATGAAAGGTGAAAAACTCTCCATTCCGCTAAGCAAGGAGTTTGACGACTTTCGGGCTTTCTTATTGCAACAATAAGAGCAAACGAAATGAGGCTGTCGCTGATTCAGAGGCAGCCTCATTTTTTTGTTCATTCTTGCGACTTCAAAATAATGGTTTGATGGTTAGCCGGTATGTTTTTGCCTGCGGTTTAACCCGGTACTTTTCCAACTGCCTTATTGCTGTTCCGCCAACACCCGAAACTTCGTAATCAACGGTTAACGTATTGAAAGGGGCCTCTTTCAGCTGGTAGGTATACATTGCCCGTGAGAGGTTGTCTGTGCTGTATTTTTTCAAACTAAAATTCAGCAATTCGTCACTTTTAATGAGCAAAGCTCGGTCGTTTGGTGTACTCACTTTTAGCCAACGCACGTCGGTGTGGTTTCCGTAATCCTGCGGAATGATGTATGGAACGTACTCCCGATCTGTATTGGATTGATAAAGGCCAATTTTAGCTCCGGTTTTTCGGTCAGGGTAGGTTTCAAACGGGCCACGGCCATACCAATCAACGATGTTGAATGCTTTGTCCAATTGAAATTGCAGGCCAAGCCGGGGAAGTAAATCGGGGGTGGTCCCATGCGGTATGATTTCCTGCTCCAGTTCGATCGTTCCATCCGGATAAACCCGGTAGGTTTCCTTGCGTTCGAAGCTTGCGCGCTGGTTGGTGGAGTTTGACCAGGCATGAACTGTTACGTCAACCGAAGAGTCGCTTCGGTTGCGGGCGGTGATTTCGTCAACTTGGTTCACGAGGTCTTTCAAACCCAGCGTACGAATCTGGTTGTCAATGCTTCGTCCTAGCCCTGTTGTGAAATTGGTCTTGGTAAACTGATAACTTCCCCAAGGATCAATATCATTTGCCAGCGGAGCACGCCAAATGCCGAAAACCGGCCCCTCTTCCAAATAATTAAACCCCTCGAAGTTCAGCTTCGAAAATTGGCCTGTTTCGCGATTAAACGAATAGTCAAACTGTTCGCCTTTCAGCGTGATTTCGTTTTCACTTTCAATAATTTCAATGGCGCTATTTTGTTCTTCTTCAGCCCTTGAAAATTCCTTTTCTGAAGGAAATACAAACTGGCTCCAGGCAACTTCGTATCCGGGTTCAGCCCAGGCGGTGGCTTCTTTCAGGGCAAAGGAAATGGTCAGTATAAGTTCTGCGCCGTTTTCAACCTGTGGAATGTCTAGCGGAATAGAAATCTCCCGTTCGGTTTGCGCGGCAAGTTCCAACTGCAACTCTCCGTTGTGAATCATTTCACCATCTTTCAGCAATTCCCAATAGGTGCTGAATTCATTCAGATTTTTAAAATGGTGTCGGTTTTTGACAAGAAACTGTCCGTTATTCAGGTCAATGGCTTTAACCTGGATGGGTTGCGCCGATTTTTTGATTTGGTGAATTTCCGGCTGTATTTTTCTGTCCGGCCAGATGATGCCGTAGGTTCTGCCTCCCAGTCCAACCGCAAAGAAATCACCTTTGCGGGTATCCTCTTCAAAATCAAGAGCCAATGCGGCTGTGGCTTGAGCTGATTTTGATTGTAATTCCTTCAGCGAAATAGCCTGATTAAATATCATCACATCATCAAGAATCATGTTCGACATGCGGCCTGAATATTCGCCTTGATCCTGGGTTTCGGCCTCGCGACCAATACACAAGGGAAAGGGGCTGTGGCTGATGTTTCCTGAGAAAGCGGTTTCGGCAACCAGCTTGCTGTCCACAAACAGTTGTAAGGATGCACCATTGTATATTCCGGCAACATGGTGCCAATTACCGTACCAATCGGGTTGCACCTTCGCTTTGGCTGAAATCCGACGGGAGTTATTGCTGTAATAAGGCGAATGCAAGGTGTCTTGCAAGTTGTTGGTTTGAAGGTAAAACTCCAGGCTGTCGGTCGAACTCATGATCAGCCCGTATTGGTGCTTTCCTTTGGTGAGAAAGGTGTTGGGTTGCGGAATCTCCATTGGATTCACCCAAAAGCTTATCGTCAACTGGTTACTTGTAATGTCCAGGCTTGGGTCCCGGCAAAACTCAATCCAGTCGTCGTGCCCCGAGAATTTCAATGCCCGGCCATTTCTCCCTTCCACAAATGTTGGCCTACCCATGATTGCTCCATCGTTGCCATGAGCCGATGCGTCGGGCGTAAGCCAAAGCGGGGTGTTTACGCCCGGGCTAATCCAATCCCAAATGGCGCCACCTGAAAGCCGCGGGTAGTTGTAAATCAACTCCCAGTATTCATCCATTCCGCCGAGCCCATTTCCGGTTGCTGCCAGGTATTCGTCCATAAATGAAGGGCGAAGATCGGTCTCGCCCAATATTTTTCGTTCGGCCAGATTCTTGAGTTGATATGGAATCCAGTAGCGCGGGCCGGTGATGTCTTCAAACGGAATATAAAACGTGTTACCTCCATACATCCATGCCGGACGACTGGGATCGATAACTTTGCCCGTTTCAATCACAGCTTTGATGTTTTCGCCAGAGCCGGACTCATTGCCCGCACTCCAAACCACAACCGATGGATGATTTCGGTCGCGATGTACCAGTTTGCGCGAGCGGTCTTTGTACATTTCTGTGTAGCTTGGATCAGATGACAGTTCGATATTATCGTGAGCTTCATCGCCCACTTCATCAAAGATGTAAAGACCCAGCTCATCGGCCATTTCAAGGTATTCGGAAGTGGGTGGGTAGTGAGAAGTGCGCACACAGTTGATGTTGAACTGTTTCATAATGAGCAGATCCTGTCGAAGTATTTCCAGCGGAACAGCCTGTCCGTGCTGTGGGTGATGCATGTGGCTGTTTACTCCGTTGAACTTGACCGGCACTCCATTGACCAAGATCACCTCCCCGTTGACTTCCACTTCGCGGAAACCAATTTTTTGGGTAAAAGCTTCGGTTGTTTTGTCGCGCTCATCTTTCAACTCAACAAGCAGGGTGTATAAATTGGGATGTTCGGCTGACCATTTGTCCGGGTTTTCAACCTGAGTCGAAAGAAGTATTTTTTCTGTTGATCGTCCTTCAATTTCAAAATCTCTCAAGAGACTTGAACGAAGGATGGACTGGCTATTTTCGTCCAACACATCGATCATCAATGAGCCACTTTGAACGTTTTTCATTGCGTTTAGCGCGCTAACTTCAATTCGCAGTTGCGCATCTGTGTAATCTTCATCCAAATCGGTAACCACAAAAATATCCTGAATATACGTTTTGGGTTGAGCGTATAATTTCACATCCCTGTAAATTCCCGAGAGGCGCCACATATCTTGGTTTTCGAGAAAGGATCCGTCGCAAAATCGCATCACCTGAACCGACAGATCATTTTTTCCTTTTTTCAAAAACGACGTGATGTTATATTCGGCTGGCTCAAAACCGCCTTGGTTGTATCCAACGCGCTGTCCGTTCACCCAAACATAGGAGGCTGATTTAATGCCTTCAAAGCGAAGCATCACTTCTTTTTCGCTCCAATTGGATGGAATGGTAAACTCTCGCTTGTAGCAACCGGTGGGATTGTAGTAGGCTGGAATATACGGAGGTTTTGTTTCGATGGTCATGGCAATATTTCGAAACTTGGCATGTCCGTATCCCTTCATTTGCCAGTTGGAAGGAACGTCGATTTTGTCCCAGTCTCGGGTGTCAAAATCGGATTTGTAAAAATCTTCCGGCACCAAATCCGGACGTTCTACCCATTTGAATTTCCACGGGCCGTTCAGCAACTGAAAGTTCGGGGCCTCAGCCGGATTGTTGCGCAGCGCTTCTTCGGCCGAAGCATAAGGAATATGAAAGGCATGCGGTAAATTTTGGCCCTTTTCGAATATGGCCGGGTTTTGCCAGTCTGCTGGTTCAAAAACAATTTGTTGCGAAAAGGAGCTGAGGGTGATCAGAAGAAAAATGGTGATTGTTGAAAGTACTCTTTTCATGATCGGGAAGCTTAGTTATTTAGTTTGCTACCAAAGTTATAAAAAGAAAAAAGTGTCGAGTACAATGGCGCTGATTCTTTTCAGTTTCTTCACCTACAAATAGCGAGAAGTATTTTTCTTATAGTCAGCATATGCGTTTCCAAACGCTTTCAGTAAAAACTTTTCTTCATTCAAAATAATAAAATGATGGGTGACCAGGCAAAAAAGGATAACTACGGCCATAAAAACACTGGGCACCAGCAAAAAACAAGCTGCAAAATAGAACAAAAAGCTGGTGTACATGGGATTCCTGCTGATTCGGTAAATCCCCTTTGTTTGCAGGGCGTGATCTTTTGTAGGTAATCCAACACGCGTAAAAATGCTCATGGAGTAGTAAGCTGGTATGAGCAAAAGATTACCGGCTAAAATGAAAACCAGGCTCAGAAGCTTTTGCATTTCAGGCATTTGCAATTGAATGGGTCTCGGGAAATGCACAAAAAAGTCTGGTTGAAGACTGGCCCAAAAAAGGGCAACCATCAGAAAACCTGTCAGTAACTTGGCGGGGTAAAAAAGCCAAGGCGAGATCGTGGGCGTCCCCAAAGCGCCCTGCCCGTTACGCAAAAGCTGGTAGGCCAGTGCAGCAGTGGACAGGATGGGTAAACCACTGAGCAATATCAAGCCAACTTGCAGGGGTGTCATAACACTTCGCCTTTGTATTGATAGCCGATTTCCGTGACCACTTTTTCAATTTGACCAAGATCGATATTTGGGCCTTTTATCGTGACTTCCGAGGTGTTTCGATCGGCAAAAACTTCATCAATTCCGTCCAGCTTCGATAGGTTGCGGGTTATGCTGGCCTCGCAATGCGAACAGGTCATCCCTTCAACCTTCAGTGTTTTTGAATTCATGGTGCTTGTCATTTTCGATTTTTCAAAACGTTCATAAAAGTAGCCAAAAATCAGCGAACCGATTAACAGCACGGTTGACGAAATTTGCAGCCATTTGGGTAGCATTTCGTGTTCCCCATCGCCATGAATATGGGCCATCTGACTCATGATTAAATCGGTTGGAATCAACCAGTTGGTCAGCATTCCAAAAAGTACCGCACCTCCGATAATGGTGCCCAGGTACACGTACAACGCTTTGCGTCCCATGGTATTCCCAAGCACCGTCATGGTGGCCACATTGGTTGCCGGTCCGGCCATCAGAAAAACCAGCGCTGCGCCTGGCGATACACCTTTCATAAGCAGCACGGCGGCAATAGGGATGGACCCGGTAGCACACACGTAAAGCGGAATTGAAGCAGCCAGAACAATGAGAATCTCGAGGATGCCCCAACCTTGAAAGCGGCTGAAGAAATCAGCTGGCAGTGCCACTGAAATCAGGGCTGCAATTAAAAAGCCAATGACAAGCCACTTGGCTATATCCTGCAGGAGTTCGATAAAAGCGTAATGCGTGGCACGAACAAAGGTATTTCCTTTCGGTGCTGGTTTATTTTGACAACCGCAGGAGTCATCATCACAACTTGCGGCCTGCTCCTTTTTACCAAGTGCGGCCGTATCCAGTTTGAAATTGGCAAACGGATTGTTTGGTGCCGGTTTGTCTTTGACCAGCCAGTTGGTCAGAATTCCGCCCACAATACCTGTTACAAAAGCTACAACGGGACGAAGAATGGCAAATGGCCAGCCCAGCATCGAATAGGTAGCAAAGATCGAATCAACACCCGTTTGTGGCGTTGAGATCAAGAAGGAGTTGGTGGCCCCTTTGGATGCACCGTTGCGAAAAAAAGAGACTCCGGTAGGAATCACGCCGCACGAGCACAGGGGCATGGGAATGCCCAGCAACGAAGCATTAACCGCTGATTTGGTGGTTGACTTGCCCATGTATTTTTGCACTTTACCTTCCGGGAAAAACACTTTCAGCAAACCGGCAAACACCAATCCCAAAATCAGCCACGGGGCCATCTCGTTCAGTAAATAAACTAACTCAGAAATATAATCGACAAAAAACTCTTTCATCTGGAATCCCTTTCTTTTATCATGGTGCCGATGAGCGTTGCCTGCCTCTTCTGTCCCCGGAGAAACTAGTCGTCACTTCGAACTCAAAACACCACATGTATCTTCTTCTAAAAGCAATGCAAAATTAGAATTGTTTTTAGTTCTAAAGAAAAAAAGGATAAATACTTCCAGATATCTACATATTTGTTGTTGTACGGGAATACTGTTTTGTCTTTGCTTTCTGATGTTTCCAATGTTGCGTGGCTATTGCCCATCAGGCTTTTTCTCGACGTAAAGTTGAGCCGACTCGGTTCGGATTACGATGATCTCGTCGCCGCGGTCAATCATGCCCAAGCCCGAGACAGCATCGTATAGTTTTCCATCAATTTTCACCTTGCCCGAAGGACGAAGTGTGGTGTAAGCCACGCCCTCTTTACCAACCAAGCTTCGAGAGCTGGTATCAACGCCCACAAAACCTTCATTCTTATCCTGAATTGAATGAAGTGACAGATTTTTGAATGCGCCCGAATTGGCCGTGAACAGCCTTTTACCGAGGACAAGACTAAGAATAAAACCACCAAACAAGGCAACAATTACTGTGGTCAACGCACTTAATATTTTGTCAGGATGAACACCCTCAAAGTCAAAAACAACGTTGTTGATCAAGCTTAACACCAACGCAGTGAAACTAAATAATATGCCCAACAATCCTGCCACACCAAATCCCGGAATGACAAAGATCTCCAAGGCGATTAAGATCAGGCCCACCACAAACAGCAGGATTTCCCAGTTGGCTGCCAAACCTTCGAGGTATAGCGGAGCAAAATAAGCGACGGCAGCCGTAATGGCAATGATGAGTGGAAAACCAATGCCCGGAGTTTGCATTTCGAAATAAATACCGCCCAAAATGGCCATAATCAGCAAGCCCGAAACCATGGGATTAACCAGAAAGCCAATAATTTTTTCGAGTGTAGTGGGTTTATACTCCACAATTTCGTATTCTGAAACGCCAATTAGCTCCAGCACTTCCGGAACGTTATCGGCAATGCCCTCGCAAAAACCATATTTCATGGCTTCGGAAGGGGTGAAGGTGAGTACTTTTCCCGTATCAATAATGCCGGGAATATAGACCCTTTCGTCAACCATGGCCTCGGCAATCTGAGGATCTCGAAACCACCGGAACGTGGTGTCCTGTCCGCTGATTATGGTGTCGCCGCCATGGGCTTCGGCTGTTGCCCGCATGGTCGAGCGCATGTACGATTGGTATTTATCGGGCATTTGCTGCCCGGTTTGGTTCACCACCGTTGCCGCGCCAATGGAGCCTCCCGGCCGCATGTAGATGCTGTCGCAGGCTACCGAAATCAATGCGCCGGCACTAGCCGCATTATTATCGATAAACACATATACAGGTATGGGGCTGTTCAGAATTTTGGTACGAATGGAGTCGGCATCCAGCACAGTGCCACCGTAGGTATTCATGTGAATCAGCATCAGGTCGGCGTTTAAGCTGTCGGCGGCTTCAAAAGCCTGCTTGGTTTGCCGCCAAATTGCTGGTGCAATATTTTCTTTGATATTGAACTTGTACACGAGAGTGTTCCGGGTTTCTTTGGGAACATCGGGTTCCTGTGCCCAGCTCGAAGTCGCGAGTATTAAAAGAAAGAGGATAACATACAGCAAGCCTGATCTCATGATTTTAGTTTTTTAGAGCGTTGTCCCAAAGTTAGGGAATTTTCGTTTGCGTTTGACAGCGATCTTGTATTCGTTGTGCCCAGAAACCGCCCGGAGAACACACCTTATTTTTGTGGTACTTTAAACAATTTGCTGGTATCGTATCCCCGGCGTTTGGCTTCATCAACCAACTGCTGGTAAGTGGTCTCATCCAATTGTGGCGTGCGGCTCAAAATCCACAGGTAGTCGGGTGTGGAGCTGCCAATCAACACATGCTGGTAATCATCGTCCAGCACCATAATGTTGTAGTCGGCGTAAAAAAACAAGAAGAAGGCTACCTTCAATTTTCCGGGTTCTTCGGGATTGGGAATTTTGGCTTTCCCTTTGGCTTCTTTATATTCTCCGTCCAGCGTATGCTTGTAACCGGCATTAATGACATCAATTTTGCCATCATCGCGCAACGAATAGGTAGCCGTAACGCCCACCAAATCTTTTTCAAACGAATGCTGAAACCGCGCAATTTCGTACCAGGTCCCCATGTAGCGTTCCACATTCAATTCCGAAACGGTTGTGGTATCAATCATTGGCTTGTTCGACCGGCAACTAAAAATCATAAACGATAAACTTAAAAAGATGAGCGTTTGGGTTTTCATTTGTTTGCTTGTTTGCTTTTTTATGACATTCAAAGGACCAGATAAAAGTACGTATTTTTTGACGACTGGGTGCATGATCAAATAGGCCCCTCAAATTGTCAAAACTTAACGGTCATCTCCCGAAAGAGTATCTTCGACTGTCGATAGCCATTCATTTCTCTCCGATAGCTACTCGCTTCCCTTCAATAGCCAATCATTTCCCGTCGATAGCCAAACCCATCCGCCCGATAGCTGGCCAGGCAAGCACGCCCGAGGTTCGTTCCCGAGTCTCATCTGTCATGGATTGTCGGTTCATTATTCCTTTCCCATCTCCAATATTTCCCTTACTTTTACACGAAAATTGACCAACAATCATGAGTGACTCAAGCCCGGACCGCCCCCGTTTGCCCCGTTGGATGAAAATGAATCTGCCGAAAGGAGAAACGTATTCCAAAGTAAAAAACCTGGTCAGTCAGCACCATTTGAACACCATCTGTACCAGCGGCAACTGTCCAAACATAGGCGAATGCTGGAACCGCGGCACAGCTACCTTTATGATTTTAGGAGACATTTGCACCCGCAACTGCAAGTTTTGTGGGGTGACGACCGGAAAACCCTTGCCCGTTGATGGGGACGAACCTCAACGTGTCGCGAAATCCATTCAGCTCATGCAACTGAAGCATGCCGTCATTACCTCGGTTGACCGCGACGACTTAGCTGATTTGGGTGTCGGAGTTTGGGTTGAAACCATCCGGGCCGTCAAGCAGCTTAACCCCGTCACCAAACTGGAAGTGTTGATTCCCGACTTTCAGGGGAGAAAAGAATTAATCATCCAAGTGGCCAAGGCCCAGCCTGAGGTGATTTCACACAACCTGGAAACCGTGGAGCGATTGACACCCAAAATCCGCAGTGCAGCTAAGTACCGTCGTAGCCTGGAGGTCATCGCAACCATTGCCGAAAAGGGAGCCGTGCCCAAATCAGGCATTATGTTGGGCCTTGGCGAAACAGAACCGGAAGTGCTGCAAACCATGGACGACCTGCTGCAAGCCGGCTGCAAGGTAATGACCATTGGGCAGTACCTGGCGCCAAGCAAGGAACATCTGCCGGTGGTGGCCTACATTCACCCTGAACAGTTTGAAAAATACCGAACAATCGGGCTCGAAAAGGGTTTTTCTTTTGTTGAAAGCAGCCCGCTGGTTCGCTCCAGCTATCGCGCAGAACAACACGCAAGTGCCTGAACAACTCGAAACCCAAAACTGGAAACTTGGAACTTGGAAAATGGAATTTGAAACTTGGAACTTGGAATTTAAACACGATGGCAAATTTTAGTTACGAAGATATTGGTCTGAAAGACTATAAAGCCTGCTGGGATTACCAGGAGGAAATTCTGGCAGCGGTGCAAGCCGATAAAAAAGCGAAAGATGCTCCCAGCGAAATCAACCGCTTTCTACTTGTCGAACATCCCCACGTTTATACCTTGGGAAAGAGTGGTGACGAGCACAATCTGTTGATCCATGATGATTTCATGAAGAAGATTGAAGCGACCTACTACAAGATCAACCGGGGTGGCGATATCACCTATCACGGTCCCGGGCAGTTGGTGGGTTACCCAATCATCGATCTGGAGTACTATAGAATTGGCGTTCGCGAATACATCGAAAAAATGGAAGATGCCATCATTGCCACCGTCGCCCATTACGGATTGACCGGCAGCCGAAAGGAAGGCGCCACGGGCGTTTGGCTCGATGCTGAAATTCCGGCAAAATCAAGAAAGATTTGTGCCATCGGCGTGCGGGTAAGCCGCTATGTTACCATGCACGGCTTTGCGCTGAATGTGAACACCGACATGCGTTATTTCAGCTACATCAATCCCTGTGGATTCATCTCCTACGGTGTCACTTCGCTCGAGCGCGAGCTGGGCAAGACGATGGACATGCAGGAAGTAAAAGAAGTGGTGAAGGAAAAGTTTAACGCGATTTATTGATGGGGCGTTAGATGATTGGTCATTGGATGACTGGGAGAAATTGAAAACAAAAAAATGAAAAGCATGATTGATATTGATTTACTGGATGAAAAATACAGCATCGAAGGCGAGGTCGGGTTTATGGAAATGGAAGGCGAACTGCCGTTCATCAGCGTATCCAACAAATACGCCCAAGCCGATATTTGCCTGTATGGAGCCCATGTGATGAGTTTTACGCCACACAAAACCATGGAACTATTGTGGATGAGCCCAACCAGCTTTTCGGAAGAAGGCAAAGCGATCCGCGGCGGAATACCGGTTTGTTTTCCATGGTTCGGACCACATCCCACCGATCCGAAAAAGCCACAGCATGGCTTCGGACGGCTGATTTACTGGGATGTTGTTGAAACCAAATCCGAAGCTAACGGCGAAACCCTGATCTGCTTCCAACTCAACGCTTCCGAAGAAACCAAAGCCTATTGGCCCCACAACTTCACAGCTG
>SWCA01001601.1_pt1 | contig 15033 bp, 17 predicted proteins | sample 4692961 | NCBI WGS metagenome assembly SWCA01 (sample SAMN10267275, study PRJNA491770) | bioreactor metagenome | isolation source: DHS bioreactor inoculated with | place: Japan: off Shimokita Peninsula
GCCGATGGTACTTGGAGGGCAGCCTCCTGGGAGAGTAGGACATAGCCACGTAATCTTTTTTTATTTTTTGGTTAAAAAGAAGGATATTTAAAGCTGTTTTTAGAATTTTAACCTATTAAGTTGAATTTTAATAGGAGGAAAATTTATGTACTTAGAAGATATAAAAGTTACTTTTATGCAGCCTTGCACAGAACCAGGAGGAAACATATTATTTAAAGCAAAATTTACACCAGATATTACTCCGATTTTACCGTATATAAATGCGGTTTTAAAGGATGCTTATTATAATCACAAATCTTGTAGTTTATCTTTTAAAAAAGGATATACCTTGATTACACTTCGAAAGCATACCCTATCTGTATGTAAAGCGTTAAATGAAACCCATGCTTATGAAATTATAGATTTGGTAAGGAATCTAGTAAATGATACCCATGATAAAAAAGATTCTATCGAGCCTTTTTATGAAATGCGAAAAAAACCAACTGCTCTTGAAATCTATAAGTATTTACCAAAAACAAATTGTAAGGAGTGTAAAGAAGCTACTTGTATTGCTTTTGCTACAAAGCTATTATTAGGGAATCAGAAAATAAACAATTGCACGAGAATTCAGGAAGAGAAGGATAATTTAAGTGGATTAAAAGATCTTATTCAAATGCTAGGATATGAATAAAAAACTGGGGGGATATACCCTCCAGTTTCTTGTTTCATAAAGATTTTATAATTGTATTTTTTCATCATATAATTTGCAGTTAGCAAAGAATAATACTGCGGATATACCAAGAAATACTAAATTAAATAAAATAGTAGAGGTAATAAATCCAGAAGAAACCTTGCCACTTAATAAATTAGATATTGGAGAAAGATTTGTAAATTTCACGATTAAATAAACAATAAAAAATAAAGATACAACGCTAATGGTTTTAGAATATTTCTTAACGGATTTACCTACTGTAGAAGATAAAAATAATGCATTGTTAATGACAAAGAACATGACTATAGATGAAAAATAGGTAAGTCCTAAGCTAAATATTATTTGGGATATTTCTTTAATGGTTGTGCCATCAAGAAGCTTTAAATTTATACTAAATTGCGCTATTTTAGGATCCATTTTTAAAGCAATAAATAATTGAATCACGGTAAGGATTCCTACAAATATACTCGATATAAGATAAACGGACATACTTGCTAGATGTTTACTTAAAAAAGATTCCTTACTGGATACAGGAAGACTTTTTATAAGGTAGATGGTGTTATCTTTATATTCTTGAGAGATTAATTTATATTCAGATAATAAAATAGGACTGATAAAGGTAGCAAAAAGAAGAAGCATATTGATTCCTACACCCATACCACTACTTCCACCAGACAAAACTTTAAATGCAGTGTATCCATTGATGATTAGAGTTAAACCAAAAAAGAGAATCAATTCATTTTTAAATTTTCTAAACTCGTATTTATATAAATTAAATAGCATTTTTATAAACCTCCTTCATGATATTCGATAAAGACATACTATACTTCATTTTCAAATCTTCCACATTGTTTTTAAGGATTACTTTACCATCTTGCATGAATACAACATCTTCTATGATGTTTTCTGTTTCTTGTATTTCATGAGTGGATAAAAGAATGGTTTGTTCTCCTTCTTTATAATCTCGAATAATGGTTTCAATGATTTTATCTCGAGTTAATATATCGATGCCAGATAAAGGCTCATCCAAAAGAACAATTTTTGCATTTCTAGAAAAAGCCATTAAAAGCTTTACTTTTGCCCTCATTCCTTTGGATACCTTTCCAATGATCATATCTTCAGAAAGCGCTAAAAATTGAAGCAAATCTTTATATTTATTTCCATCGAAGTCTTCATAAAAGGAAGCGATAAAAGATGCGCACTCCCTTATTTTCATATTTCCAGGAAGATAATCAATCTCTGGAAGATAGGCAATATGTTTTTTTGTTTGGGTACTTACTTCTTTATCCAATACTAAAATTTGACCACTATCTGGTTTATTAAGTCCTGCGATCATCTTAAGGGCAGTAGATTTACCAGAACCATTTGGGGCAAGCATACCGATTATTTTTCCTTCTTCTATTTTAAAATTAAAATTATCTAAGGCTTTAACACTGCCGTAGGATTTGTTTACATTGATAAATTCTATCATTTTTATTTTTCCTCCTTCATATAAACGGTTATTAAACTGATAATATCCTCCTGACTAAATCCTAAAGATTTCATATCTTTTAAGAAATTCGTCACCATCTCTTTTGCCATTTCTGTTTGTATTGTTTTTAGCATATTTTCATCCCCCAATATAAAAGTTCCCTGACCTCTTAATGTTTCAACAAGGCCCATGGCCTCCATCTCCCTATAAGCTCTTTGCACTGTATTTGGATTTACATTGATTTCTTTAGCAAATTCTCTTTGCGATAATATTTTATCTCCCGGTTTGATTTCTCCTCGGATGAGCTTTCTTTTTATATCATCAATAATTTGGATATAGATGGGTTTATTATTATCAAAATCCATTTTATAACCTCCTCTCATCTATTAGTCTAGTGCACTAATTAACTATTACACTATGATAGTATAACTTTAGACTTCATTTGTCAAGGGTTTTGAAAAAAATTACAAAAAGATAAATATATTTAAGGTGGAATGCACAAGATTAAAAATAGAAGGGAGGATTTATATTGTGAGAGAAAATCCTATGAATACGGTACCTTTCTTTAGATTGTGGTCTGATTTTCTAGCAAAGCAGAATCATTTAGAAAATTGCATTCAAAATGTGATGAAAGAAGAAAACGTAGAAGAAGATACAAAAGCACTTTTTTATGGCGCTTTAAAATATTTTGAGCTTTATCAGAAAATGAATGAAAAAATCTTAGAAGAAGGGGAAGATCCTAGAGAAAAAATAATGAGGGGATATGTACAGGCAAAAATGGGAGCCATGGCAATAGAGTGGAATAAAGTAAAGGAAAATAAGAAAGAAATTTATAAAAAAGTCATAGATCTTTTAAAAAAAGAAAACAAAATGCAGATGGAGAACTTATTGGAAGAGGCTTATGAAAAAATTCTAGAAAATTATACTCCTTTTGAAATTCATATTCTGCAAGGAAAAAAGGAAGAAGAATATGAAGGATGGTATTAATTGTAACTTTTTTGTAACCATTTGTAACCACTTTGTAACCCTTTGAACACGAAAAAACAATATGATATAGATAGAAGAAAAATACGTGGGAGGGGTAATGATGAAAAGAATAGTGAATATAGGAATAACCGTATGTCTTGTGCTAGGAGGGGTTGTTTTTGCAACTCAGCAAAATGCTTTCAATCTTAAGGAATATAAGCCTGCTCCATTGCAAGAAGAAATACAAGAGACCTACACTGTAAAAATCACAACAAAAGAAATCCAGGATAAAACGGAAACCCTAGAATATGATCTAAAAATACCCGTAGTAGAGGGAGTAAAGGATGAAAAAATTCAAAGTCAAATCAATGAGGTATTTGAAAAAAATGCAGTGGATTTTAAAAATGAAATAGAAAGCTATGGAAAGGAATATATAAAAGAAGCTAAAAAGCAGGGATGGGAAATCAGACCGTATGAAGCCCTTTCCGATTATAAAATTGCCTACAATAAAGATAATATACTAAGCATTTGTATTACAAATTATGAATACACAGGTGGAGCCCATGGTATGAGCCATCAGAAAAACTATAATATAAATCTTAAGAGTGGAAAAGAAATCCTTTTAAAGGATTTATTCAAGGAAAAATCAAATTATAAAGCGCATATCAATAAAGAAATTAAAAAGCAAATGAAAGCGCAAACAGATGCAGAAGAAGTTGTTTATTTTGAAGATGATTTAGGCTTTAAAAGCATATCGGATAATCAATCCTATTACTTTGAAGAAGGGCATATTGTCATTCATTTTGGACTATATGAAATTGCTTCTTATGCAGTAGGGATGCCAGAATTTAGAATAGCATTAAAGGATTTAAAAGAAAGTTTAAAACCAGAATTCTTGGGTAAATAGATACAATGTAAATCTCATGTTGTTTTATCCTTTATTTAAAGGATAAAACAACATGAGATTTTTTTGAAAAAAAGAGACTTCCAGGGTGAAAGGAAGTCTATATAATGAGGTGTTATGTAATTGTCTGATCATTATTTTTATCGGCGCCTTAGAAAGAAAACATTAGGGATTTTTAATTTTTTAAATATGTATATTATTCCAAAATTACATTAATATTTGTTTATGTGGTATGATAAATAAAAAAAGATTGCAAGGAGAAAAAATATGATTGATTTAACAAAACTCTTAAGTAAAAAAGAGATAGATAAAGATTCTATTCGATATGCAAAGGATTGTAAAGATGCTAAAAATGGAGTAAGAAAAGGAATGGGTCCTGTAGTTGTATGGAACATAACCAATAAATGCAATTTTAAATGTAAACATTGTTATTCCAGTGCCACACAGGATGAAGGAGCAGAAGAATTTTCTTTTGAAATGGTAAAAAAAGTAATAGATGATTTAGGGGATATGAGGGTTCCCGTTATATTATTATCTGGAGGAGAACCCCTTATGAGAGAAGATCTATTTGAAATTATAGAATATATAACAAACAAAGGGATAAAGGTAAGTCTTTCTACCAATGGAAGCCTAATTACAAAAGAAATTGCAAAGAAATTAAAAGATTTGGGCATTAGTTATGTGGGAATTAGCTTGGATGGAAATCAAAAGACAAATGATTATTTTAGAGGAATAGAAGGAGCCTATGATCAAATCATAAAAGGAATAGAAAACTGTAAAGCAGTAGGTCAAAAGGTGGGACTTCGATTTACCCTTCAAAAGAAAAATTATAAAGAAGTAAAGGATATCTTAAGCCTTATAGAAAATATGGATATTCCTCGTATTTGTTTTTATCATTTGGTTCCAAGTGGAAGAGGAAAAAGTATTGCAGGAGATATGCTATCTCCTAGTGAGAATAAAGGGGTAATGGATACCTTATATGAGTATGTAAAAGAAAATATAGATAAAGATTCATGGGAAAAAGAAATATTAACCGTTGCCAATTATACGGATGGAATTTATGTGTACTTAAAGGAAAAAGACATCTTGCAGCAAGAAAAAATTATAAATCGGCTAAAAAATAATGGAGGAAATCGCTCGGGAGGCGCTATTGCCAATATTGATTATAAAGGAAATGTTTATCCAGATCAGTTTTCTAGAGCCCATAGCTTAGGAAATGTAAAAGAAATGCCTTTTTCTCAAATATGGAAAGAAAATAGCTTTTTAGAAGAATTAAGAAACAGAAAAGAAAAAATAAAAGGAAGATGCAGTACTTGTAAATGGTTAGAATTATGCAATGGAAATTTAAGAGCAAGGGCATATGGATATTATAAAGATATTTGGGCAGAGGACCCAAGCTGTTACTTGACAGAAGAAGAAATTGGGAGGAAATAGAGAATATGATTATTTCATGGAACATGACAAAGGATTGCAATCTATACTGCAAACACTGTTATAGAGAAGCAGGGCCAAATGCAAAAGAAAAGGATGAACTATCCACGAGTGAAAGTAAAAAACTCATAGAGGGAATCAAAAGAGCAGGATTTAAGATATTAGTCTTTAGTGGAGGAGAACCCCTGCTTCGAGAGGATTTATATGAACTTACAGAATATGCACATTCTTTAGGACTCATACCTGCTCTTGGAACCAATGGAAGCTTAATCACAAAGGAAGTTGCAGCAAAATTAAAAAAATCCAAGGTTCATGCCCTAGCCATTAGCTTAGATAGCTTAGATGAAGAAAAGCATGATGCATTTAGACAAGCAAAAGGAAGCTTTCAAAGAACAATAAAAGGAATAAAAGAAAGTATAAAGGCAGGACTAAAAGTACAAATTAATACCACGGTAACAAAATCCAATTTAGAAGAAATAACAAAAATAACGGATTATATTGGGGATTTAGGAGGACACTCCCATCATCCCTTTTTTCTAGTAGAGGTAGGAAGAGGAAAAAATATAGGAAAAGAAGGTTTGAGCAAAAAGGAATATAAGGAGATCATGGACAAAATATTAGAAAAGCAAAAAGATACTCATATAGAACTAAAGCCAACTTGTGCGCCTCAATTTATGACCATGGCAAAAGAGAAAAACATGAATATGCGATTTAGTAGAGGCTGTATTGCAGGAATAAAGTATTGCTGCGTTTTGCCAAATGGAGACGTTCATATTTGTCCTTATCTTCCCATCAAAGCAGGAAGTGTAAGAGAGATGCCTTTTGATGAAATCTGGAGGAAAAGTGAGATTTTTAATACCCTTAGAAATTATGAAAATTACAAAGGAAATTGTGGTTCTTGCGGCGAAATAGATATTTGCGGAGGATGTAGAGCAAGGGCTTTTAGTAAAACAGGAGATTATCTTGAAGGAGATAGCTTTTGTTTAATGGAGGATACAGATGAATAAAATGGAGGATATAGATAAAATAATTTTAAATGAAATTCAAGAAGGCATTCCCCTTGAAAGTAGACCTTTTCAAAAAATAGGAGAAAAATTAGGAATAAAGGAAGAAGAAATTGTAAGAAGAATCAATGCCTTAAAGGAAAAGGGATATATAAGAAGATTTGGAGGCATGTTTGATAGTGAAAAATTAGGGCTTGTGAGTACTTTAGTGGGAATGAAGGTAGAGAAAGATCTTTCTTTTGTAGCAAAGGTAGTCAGTGAATATCCAGGGGTAACCCATAACTATGAAAGAAAAGATACATACAACATTTGGTTTACTCTAACAGGCTCTTCTAAAGAAGAAATAGAAAATATCTTAACAGAAATAAAAAAAAAGACAGGAGTAGAGGATATGCTCAATTTACCTTCTATTCATAAACATAAGGTAAAATTATATCTACACTTTGAGGAAATGAAAGATAGAGGGTGAAAAAATGGATGCAATAGATAAAAAAATAATCATTTACTTTTCAAAGGATATACCGTTAAGTAAAGATTTGTATAAGGATATAAGCAAAAACCTTCACATAGAGGAAAAGGAATTAATAGAAAGATTAAAAAATCTAAAAGAGAAAAAAATGCTAAAGCGTATTGCTCCCGTAATGAGACATGAAAAAAGTGGATATACAGCCAATGCCATGGCGGTTTGGAAAGGATCAAAGGATCAATTGAAAAAAGCTACGGATTTAGCAAAATCCTTTAAAAATATAAGCCATATTTATGAAAGAGAAGTCTGCATGAATTGGCCTTACAATCTATATACCATGATTCACGGACAAAGCAAAGAAGAAGTAGAAAAAATTATAAACTATTTATCCAATAAGCTGAAAATAAAAGAATTTAAAGTCCTTTATACAGAAAAAGAACACAAAAAAATAAGCCCTAATTTAGAAGTTTTACTAAGCGAAAAATAAAAAAAACTTTATTTTTTATGGAATATGATGTAAAATAAGGAAGAAGATAAAACGCTGTAAATTTATACAAAATTGAATAGAAAAATTATAGATGCCGTATAGGCTTAATTGGGAAGTTCAGTGAAAATCTGACACAGCCCCCGCTACTGTAAGTAGGACGAAACCTTCATTGCCACTGGTGAAAGATCCGGGAAGGGAAGGGAGTAGGATGAATACGAGTCAGGAGACCTATCTATAGTTTTCATTGCTATTATTTCGGAGGGAGATAGATGCATTTATAACAAAGACTATTTTTTGTTTTTGTAATCATGTAGACAAGACTCCCACAAGGAGTCTTTTTTTTATGTATTGGGGGATAAGATGGAAGATATAAAACTAGATATACAAAATAAGATGACACATAAAAAAAGAAAATTAATCATGATGGGAATCCTGCTTTTTTCTTTGATCTTATTCCTAATGATCCTATCGATTCATTTAGGAAGAGCGGATATTTCTCCTGTAGAGGTATTAAAAATAATTTATGGGAAAGTTACCCTACAGGAAAATGCTTTAAAGGATATAAAAAGAGCAGATATGGCTATTGTATGGGATATAAGACTTCCAAGGATTTTGATCGCCATTTTTGTTGGAGGAGGACTTGCGGTTTCCGGTACTATTTTTCAATCTTTGCTCATGAATCCACTAGCAGATCCTTATACCATTGGTGTTTCCACTGGTTCTGCCTTTGGAGCAGTAATTGCAATATACATAAATTTATTCATAGGAGAAAAGCCTATCCCCATAACCCCTTGTGCATTTTTAGGTGCTATTTTGACTTTGGGACTTGTAATGAAAATAGCAAACAGAAAAGGCTATATGAGCGCTTCTAATTTGATTATAGCAGGAATTATTGTAAGCTCTATATTATCTGCTGGAATAAGTTTTTTAAAAAGTGCCTCTGGAGAACAGGTTTCCGTAATTATATATTGGCTTATGGGAAGTTTGGATGCAAGAACATGGAATCAGGTAGGGATTAGCTTTCCCCTTATTTTAGGAGGAACAATTATTGCCATTTATTTTTCAGAGGATTTAAATTTATTGGCTTTGGGAGAAAAAGAAGCTAGATCTTTAGGAGTGAATACAAAAAAGACAAAGGGGATATTTTTAGTAACAGCATCTGTTATTACTGCTGTATGCGTTTCTGTAAGTGGAATCATTGGATTTATAGGGCTCATTGTACCCCATATGTTAAGGTTTTCCTTAACATCGGATAATAAAGCATTGATTCCTTTGTCTGCGCTTTTAGGTTCTATCCTTCTTTTGTTTGCAGATAATATTTCTCGTGTGCTATTAAATGTTGAAATTCCAGTAGGGGTGATTACCACCTTGCTGGGAGGACCATTTTTCATTTATATTTTTATTTCAAGAAATAAATACATACAATAAAAGGGGATTTAAAAATGCTGAAAGTGAATCATATATCCTTTGATTATGGAGAAAAAAAGATAGTAAAGGATATTAGCTTTTCTGTAGAGAAAGGAAAATTTTTATCCATTATTGGACCCAATGGATCTGGAAAAACCACACTTTTAAATATACTGACAGGACATTTAAAAAAGAAAGAGGGAAAAGTAAAATTTTTAGATAAGGAAATGGAAAAATATTCTGTTGAAGAAATTTCAAAGCATTTTGCAGTGATCAGTCAAAATACAAGTATTCGATTTCCATTCACCGCTTTAGAAATTGTCATGATGGGAAGAAATCCATTTAAGGAAAGAATGAAAAATTTAAATAAGAAAGAAATGGAAAAAATTTATCATGTCATGGAAATAACAGATACATTAAAATTTGCTAATTCTCTTATCACCCAGGTGAGTGGAGGAGAATTTCAAAGAATTATATTGGCTAGGGCTTTAGTACAAAATCCAAAGGTATTGTTTTTAGATGAGGCATTTTCTGCCATGGATATTGCCCATAGAATTAAAGCTTTAAGATTAATCAAAAGCTTAGTAGAAAAGGAAAACTTAACGGTTATTTCTATCCTACATGATTTAAATCTAGCCTATACCTTTAGTGATAAAGTTTGTGTATTGAAAGAAGGAAAATTAGAAGGAATAGGGAATCCTCAGGAGGTTATGACACCTTCTCTTATGGATGAGATATTTGGTATAAAGGTCCAGAAGGTAGAGAATAAGGGGTTTTTAATTTTAGCTTAGGTATTAGATCTCTTTGAAAGAGGTTAATATAAATAAAGTATTTGGGAGGAGATTATATGAAGAAAAAATTAATTGCACTATTAAGCTGCTTATTATTAGCAGTAGGACTAATGGGATGCGCTAGTGCAGGAGCAGATGAAAAAAAGGAAGAAGTAAAGAAAGATCCAAACAAAAAGGCAATTTTAGTAGTTAGCTTTGGTACAAGCTATCCAGACACCCGTAAATTAACGATTGAAGCTTGTGAAGAAAAGATAGACAAAGCTTTTCCAGAATATGAAAAGAGAAGGGCCTTTACATCGGATATTATTATTAAAAAAATAAAAGAGCAAGAAAATACACAAATAGATACACCAAAAGAAGCCTTAACAAAATTAAAAGAAGAAGGATTTTCTGAGGTAGTGGTTCAGCCTCTTCATGTAATTAATGGAGAAGAATATGATGAATTAGCTGTAGAAGTGGAAAACTTTAAAAAGGATTTTGATAAGATAATCATGGGAAAGGCTTTATTATCTAGCGTAGAGGATTATGAAAAGGTAGCAAAGGCTTTAAAGGCACAAATGCCAGAAACAAAAGAAAAAGAAGCAGTGGTATTCATGGGACATGGAACCCCTCATGATGCAAACGCTGCTTATGCATGTTTAGATTATATGTTTGAAGATATGGGAATGAAAGCTTTCATAGGAACAGTAGAAGGTTACCCTGCATTAGATCAAGTGATTAAAAAACTAAAAGAAAATAATATTGAAAAAGTTACCTTAATGCCTTTAATGGTAGTTGCAGGAGATCATGCAAGTAATGATATGGCAGGAGAGGAAGAAGATTCTTGGAAAACTATATTAAAGAAAGAAGGCTTTGTTGTAGAAACTTATTTACATGGTATGGGAGAGAATGCAGGAATACAAGAGATTTATGTAGAGCATGCTAAAAAAGCCATGGCAGGAGAAGAAAAATAAGAATATGATGTAAATAATCATGAGCATTCTTTGCTGATGATTATTTGCTATCCTGGAGGAAGAAGAATGAAAAGAATATTGTTTATATTTTGCTTATTATTATCCATGATAGTATTTACAGCTTGTGAAGAGGTAAATAATAAAGATACAAATAAAGAGGAATATGCAATTCATTTTGTAGATGATAGTGGAAAGGAAATCAATAGAAAAGAGCCTGCAAAACGAATCATTTCCCTTTATTCAGCCCATACAGAAAATCTTTTTTCTCTTGGATTGGAGGAAGAAATAATAGGGGTAGGAACAAGTGATATATATCCTCCAAAGGCACTGGAAAAAGATATATATGATTATAAATCCGATCCTGAAAAAATAATCAGTGCAGACCCAGATCTAGTTTTAATCAGACCCTTTATAAAAAGAGGGCATCCAGCCTTTGTAGAGGCTATTGAAAAAGCGGGGATACCTGTAGTTTCTCTTTACCCAGAGAAATTTGAAGAATTTGACGATTATATACAAAAGCTTGGAATTCTTACAGGAAAAGAAGAAGAGGCTAAAAATCTTTTAGAAAATTTTCATAAAGAAATAAATGATTTGCAAAATAATACAAAAGATATAAAGAAGAAGGTAAAGGTTTATTTTGAATCTTCAGAAGAAGGATATAAAACGGTAACACAAGATTCCATGGCAGCAAAAGCAATCGCAATTGCTGGAGGAATAAATATTGCAAAGGATGCTACCGCCCTTAAGGAAGACAGCTCTATTGCTGCTTATGGGGCAGAAAAAATACTGGAAAAGGCAGAGGAAATAGACGTTTTTGTTTCTCAAAATGGAGTGATGAATGCAGGGGGAAATAAGCATTCTATTTCTACTAGACCAGGATTTGACACGATAAAAGCTGTAAAAAATGATAAAATTTGCATTATTAATCAAAAAATCATATCGAGTCCAACCTTTCGATATATAAAAGGAATAAAGGAACTAGCAAGAATGTTTTATCCAGAAAAATGGGATGATCTTTCTTCTTTTAAAGGAGAAATAAGAAGAGAAGCCATGGCAAAGATGATCATAAAAGGAAAGCATGAAGAAATATTTGTGCCTACATCAAAATATTATAAAAAAGAACATAAAGAACATACTTATGGACTTTTTAAAGATGTAGACATAAAAGATCCTTCCTTTGATTTTATTGAAACCGCCGTTACCTCAGGATATATGAAAGGCTTTAAGGAAGGGGATAAAGAAATGTTTTATCCTAACAATAAGGTGACAAGAGAAGAATTTGCAACTATTTTATTCATGATAGCAGACTTAAAGAAGAAAGAAAAGAATATTTCTATTGAAGATATGGAGCAGGTTTCAAGTCCTAAAATCCTTCAGATGGTAGTAGATAATCAGTTAATGGATCTTGAAGGAGGAAGGTTTCATCCTCAAAAAATTATCACAGGAGAAGAGGTCATTTCTTCTATTCAGAAGTTAAAGGCTTTAAATTTAATACAATAATATAGGTGAAAAAATGGAAAATATCATAAAAATAAAAGGAGTTACAAAAAAATATGGTGATTTTGTTGCAGTAAATGAGCTAAATCTAAATATTGAAAAAGGAAGCTTCTTTGGATTGTTAGGACCAAATGGAGCAGGGAAAACAACTTTGATTAATATGCTCGTAGGACTTTTAAAACCTGAAGAGGGAAGTCTACTTATTAAAGAAAAGCAAATGAGCAGAAACAATATTTACTTAAAAAAGCAAATCGGTATTGTGCCTCAGCATATCAATTTAGATAAGGATCTAACGGTAAAAGAGAATCTTATATTATCTGGAAAGCTATTTAAATTGAAAAAAGAAGAGATAATCATCCAAGTAGAGAAATTACTAGATTATATGGAATTAAAAGAAGCAGAAAATAGAATGTCTAGTAAGCTATCTGGAGGAATGAAGCGAAAACTAATGATTGCAAAAGCTTTAATTCATAATCCAGAGATTGTTATCTTAGATGAACCCACTGTTGGGGTGGATCTGAATGCAAGAAGAAAAATTTGGGATATACTCAAAGTAATGAAGGATGTGGGAAAAACCATTATCCTCACCACCCATTATATTGAAGAAGCAGAATACCTTTGCGATAAGATTGGATTAATGGATAAAGGAAAGATCTTTTACAAGGACACCAGTACTGCTTTGAAAAATCAACTTGGAAGATTTACGGTAGAATACTTTGATGAAAAGAAAACAACCCAATATAAATATTTTAATACCCTAGAAGAAGCAAAAGGATATGCCCATCATATACAGGGAAACTTTATTTTAAGAGATGTGACCCTAGAGGATGTCTTTTATAATTTTACCAATAGGAAGGTAAGATGATATGGAAGTAGGAACGATTTTATGGAGAGAATTTCTTTTTTTTAAAAGAAAAGCTTTTAAAATTACAGCGGGAGCTATTATGAGTCCTCTTTTATATTTGATTGCTTTTGGATGGGGATTAGGAGATGGGGTGAAAGTAGAAGGGCATAGTTATATCTATTTTATTATCCCTGGAATTATTGCATTATCTACCATGAATACAAGCTTTAATGCAGTAGCCATAAGAATTACCGTAGCCAAGCTTCATGAAAAAAGCTTTGAATATTATCTGACGGCACCCGTGAGAATGTATTTGTTAACAGTAGGATACATTTTAGCAGGGGCCTTTAGAGGACTTTACGCAGGGTTTATTATATTGGGATTATCTTATGCATTTGGGGTGCATATTCATTTTAATTTTATGTTTTTATTTGTATGTTTTTTAAATAGTATGCTGTTTTCTGCTTTTGGATATGTGGCAGCCATGGTGATTGACAATCATTATGATATGAATCGATTTACTACTTTTGTTATCACGCCCATGACTTTTTTATGCGGTACTTTTTTTTCCTTAGATAAAATGCCTTATTGGGTGAAGAAAGTTATCCTAATATTACCTTTAACCCATGTAACCCAAAGTTTAAGAAGCATTGCTTTAGTAGATAAAATAAATTATCTATCTATATTGATTTTATTACTATATTTTATAGGATTTTTTATTCTAGGTGTATATGTAAGCTATAAAGAAATAAAGTAAGGAGAGAGAAAAATGAGTAAATTTTATGGAATTGGAACAGGACCAGGAGATCCTTCTTTGCTGACCATGAAGGCAGTAAAGACTTTAGAGAAACTAGATATTATTTATACTCCAGAAGCAAAAAAAGAAGGAAAGAGCCTTGCTTTATCTATTGTGCAGGAATATCTTCCAAAGAATCTAGAAATAAAACAAAGACATTTTCCCATGAACTTTGATAGATTAGAAAAGCATGAGGCTTGGGATCAGATTGCTTTAGAGATAGAAACAGACGTTAAAAAAGGGAAAAATGTAGGTTTTGTAACTTTAGGAGATTCTATGATCTATAGTACCTACGTATACATCATGGAAAGATTAAAAGGGAAAATTGAAGTAGAAACCATTCCTGGAATCTCTTCCTTTTCGAATATCGCATCCAATCAAAATTTTCCTCTGGTAATGGATAAAGAATCTTTAGTCATCGTACCTTGTACAACAGAGGAAGAAAGAATCGATTTTGCACTGAAAAATTATAATTCCATTGTTTTAATGAAGGTCTATAAAAATTTCAAGGAAATCATTGAAAAAATAAACCAATATAATTTAATGGAACATGCTATCCTTGTAAGCAATTCTTCTTTGACAGAAGAAAAAGTATATACTAATTTACAAGAGGTGGATAAGAATCAGATATCTTATTTTTCCACTATATTAATTAATAAAGAACAAAAAGTGAGCTAGTAGTTGACAATAGATAGGTTAAATGATAAGATTTTTAAAAGAAAAGTTGTCTTTAATCTGGTCCCGAGAGGCTGGAAAGGTAATGAAATATGGAATCTTTGAACTATCAAAGGGATACCTATGCCTTCCTGCGTCTAAAGCTGGAAGGCTTTTTTGTTACCTTAAATTTTTAAAAAAAATTAAAAATTTTAGGGGTGATAAAAAATGAATGGAATCATCTATTTAGAAGACGGAAGCCTATATAAAGGAAAAGGCTTTGGAAAAGTGGGAACCTCTGTTGGAGAACTTGTATTTAACACTTCCATGACAGGATATCAAGAAATTTTAACAGATCCTTCTTATGCAGGTCAAATTATCAATATGACCTATCCTTTAATTGGAAATTATGGGGTAAATGCAGAGGAAAATGAATCTAAAAAAATATTTGCAAAGGGATTCATCGTAAAAAATATTTCCAGTAATCCTTCCAATTATAAAAGTGAAAAACAAATCGATGAAATGCTAAAGAGCATGGATATCGTAGGAATTTATGATGTAGATACAAGAAGCATCACAAAGAAAATAAGAAATTCTGGGGTTTTAAAATGCGTTATATCCAATGAAGATTTAAGTATAGAGGAATTAAAGAAGCATTTAAATGAATATGC
>SWCA01004621.1_pt1 | contig 15006 bp, 12 predicted proteins | sample 4692961 | NCBI WGS metagenome assembly SWCA01 (sample SAMN10267275, study PRJNA491770) | bioreactor metagenome | isolation source: DHS bioreactor inoculated with | place: Japan: off Shimokita Peninsula
ATCTCATTGAAATTTATAAGTTTTTTTAAAATAGTTCAATTCCAACAACGAACAAAGCTTTGTGAGGAATGAGATCAGAATAGTTATTGTGTTAATCTAATTTCCGGCTTCCTAAATCAATAGATTGAATATCAAGAAACCGGAATAGAGAAAAAATTAAATACCAATTTTAAGACTAATAAAATTGATTCCGCCTAATAAACCAAATGATGAATAAGCATAATCAAATTGTGTTTTAATTCCTGCCAGATCATATTTTAGACCTACACCAAAACTAAAATCTTGTTCATCAAAACCTGACTTGTATCCACCGCGCAGAAATATTAATTCATCAAACGCATATTCAGTTCCAAAAATTAATTGAGTATCGTTATCATTAGGATCAACTGCAGAAGCTAGCAATGTGACTCTGTGTGATTTTGTGGAAATGGGATCAATTGCAATTCCAACGTTAAATGTTTGCGGAAGCGAATATTCTTGATTTATTCTTTCCAATCTAGGGTCATTAACGTAGGTTGTGCCGGAGTTCTGGATTTCAACAGATTTGTTATCAATTGGAGCTCCGTCAAAAGTTATTGAACCACCAAAATTTGCAAGCCTCATACCAATTCTGAGATTATGAAAATCAGTTACATAAACTGATCCAAAATCAAAAGCAATTGCTGCGCCGTTTGTTTCCCATATATATTCATATATGTATTTTACGGTTCCGCCAAAGCTAAATCTATCAATTACTTTTGTAGCATATGTTAAGCCGATTGAATAACTCCCGGCCCCAAAATATTGTCCGGTTCCATTTGGAGTTCGTTCGGTCGTAATTTCCATATCGTCCATTGATAAAGCTGTAACACTCAAACCCAAAGTCCCAAAATCAAATGAGTGTGAAATTCCGGCAAAGGAAATTCTTGTGTCAATTATCCAATCAACTGTGGATAAAAGAACTTCAGTCCCTTCTGTATATGCAATTGCTCCGGGGTTCCAATACAAACCATCAACTCCATATGAGTGGGCAACATAAGAGTTCCCTAATGCGGCTCCAACCGGTTCAACCGGGATTTGTAAAAAGTTGGCTCCAGCACTTCCTACATTTGTAAATCCTTGCGCACCTAGGGATACTGTAAAAATTATTATTAATATAAATTTTATAATAGATTTCATTTTTCTTCACCTATTTTTTATCGCACAATTGCGAACTTGCCAATTTTTTCACCGTATTTCGAACTAACATGAAAGAAATAAACGCCAGTAGAAATAAGCTGGTTATACTCTGATCGGATATCCCAGAATGCTGTTCCTGTTCCATCTGTATGCTCTATCGTTTTTACTAAATCACCATCCAAAGTATAGATTCTTATCTTACATTCAGTTGGAAGATTTATAAAACTTAAATCCCTAACAGGTTCGCCAAGCAATGGATCGCCAAGTCGTTTTCTTTCCCAACCTGCTGAAATTATATAAGGATTTGGAACAACTTTAACTTCTTGTACATTTTGTTCAGGAGCATTTACTGGCCTAATCTCAGCTGTGTTTCCTGCAATACTTTGATCGCTTGGCAAAAATGTTTTTCCGGATTCAAGTCCATCAATATCTTCAACTGTAACGGAATAAGAATAATAAAAATAGTTTTGAACAGCTTGAGGATCAGTCCATGAATATGTAAATAGATTAGAATTCCCGGAAGCAGGAATTACTGCAACCGGATCTCCCCAATCATTTCTCTGCGGATCAGTAGTTCTAAAAACTTTGTAATTTTTAACTCTTGTGTTTCCCGTAATCGGATCAGTAAAATTAAGTTCCTTTTCATTTGTCCACTTCAAAGTAATTTTATTGTCAAAAGCTTCATAGCTGATATTTGGTTTAGGGGGGGGAACTACTTTTAAACCATCGTTATATACTCTTATAATTCTATCAACATTCTCACTTATGTCGTTATAATTTTGTCCGGCAACTAAAGCAATAATAAATGTTAATTTTTCTCCCGGAGAAATTGAATAAGGACCACTTGCACCAATTGCATCAAGCCTTTCACCACTTGGATTTAGAAGGGAAACATCATCATAATTAATGTCGTTCCCGTGAAAAAGATTTGGCCATCTTCCGTTTGAAGCTAAAGCCGGATCACTACTCATCCACTGATAAAATATTTTATCTTCTGCAACAATATCTCCCCAAGGAGAATCACCATCGCTGGAATAATGCCAGTCAGTAATTCCGGTTTTCTGATTTGTTGTAGTGGGAGTTTCTAAAAATACTAGTCCAAGTGAAAATGGTTCTGTTTGCGGCCAGTCTGTACTAATGTTGTTAGCATCATAGATATAATAAAACTGTCTGTTTTTTTCAAATCCCCATAAATCATCTTCGTAATCTTCTACTGTACCGCCGGCATCAAAATCTGTGTACATGCCAAAATACAAACCATCGTATGAAATTGTTGTATCGTTTTCTATTTCAAATTTAATAATTATATAATCCTCATCTTTAGAGGTACTCCATGCATAAGTAGTTTGATAAACAACCAGGTTGGTTTGATATTGTAGGTTAGTTTCATCTCTATAAACAGCATAAGAATCTTCTTGTGAGTTTATGCTATCACGATCATCCGCTGTTCTGATAGGCCAGAAGGGAATTCCCATAGAATTTTTTGGCCAAGATAAAGTGTCTGTGCTTATTGCAATTTTACCGGAATCCGGATTATGAAATCCTGGCACAGCATCCCATTCCTTTGAATTAGCAGCTCTAGTTTGAATAACATTGAATGGAGTGCTTCCACTTCCGGGAAGACCAATATACATGTTCATTTTATAGATTGCATCATGATCTGTACTAATGGGCCATCTTCCGGCCGGAGTAACTCCGCCAAAAGGATAAAACTGTCCCAAGTTAGTTATAGTTTGACCAAGCTGATTTATCGTTATAACATTTTGGGCACGGTCTTCAACGCTGCTAATGTTATTTAATTTATTTCTATTTTCGCGTTCATTTCTTTCTTGAGCAAAAATTGTAGTCAAGAAAAAGAATAACAAAATAAAAACATTTTTAATAAGGAATTTCATTTTTGTAAACTCCGTTTAATTTCTTTAGAAACCTAGATTTACACCTAAGTATATTGTTCTTGGTGAATAATAATTTGTTGGATCTTGATCATAATCCGGTGTAGCTCCACTTAATAATGAACCTGAATCACTTGGAGAACCGGTTGTTCCATAAACTGATCTTACATTTTTTCGATCAAGTAAATTTCGTATATCAGCAAATATGGATATGTAATAATTACTTATATAGAAATCTTTTCTGATTAACACATCAACAAAAATAGTCTCAGGCATTCTTGAATTATTTCTTTCGGCTACATATCTGGCTCGAGCCGGGTTGAAAGTATAAGGCAAACCGCTTCCATATCTTGCAATTATATTGAATGTTGTATTCTCAAAAATGAAAGCTGCAAAATTAAATGGACCCTCATCTTCGTAAAAACTAAAACTTAATTGCGTGTTTGCAGTATGATTTTGATCGAAATCCAGAGGAAGATATTTTAATGATTGTGTTCCAACAACATCAAATGCGCCCGAATATCTCTCCTGTTGTGAGGATGAGCTTCCTTCGGCTAAAGAGTATGTATAATTTGCGCTTGCATAAATATTTCTGTTATTCCATTTTGCCGAAACTTCAAATCCTTTTACAATTGCAAAATCTTCATTTACATAAGAGGCATAAGGGAGACGATCATAATTCCAAACAACTCCAATAAGGTTTTCAATTTTCTTGCTGAAAAAAGTTGTTTGAAGAGTTGTATTTTCAAAATTTGTTAATAAACCGAGTTCGTAACTAGAAGTTTTTTCAGGTTCTAAATCGGGATTTCCAAAAATTGGTTCAGTATTAGAAAAAGTTCTGTTCAAGTTTTCATACATAACTTGGAATTCCGGTCTTTGAAAAAACTGTCCATAAGCAAAGTGAAAAACAGTATTCTCCAATACAGGATAGGCAATTCCAATTCTTGGAGAAAATGAAGTTTTCATTTTACTATCAGAAGAACTTGTAGGATCGAAAGGGTTTGTTACGAATGTTGCTTTCGGATTATAAAAATCGTAACGCATTCCTAAGTTTAATATTATTGTTTCAAATTCAATTTTATCTTGAAGATAAACTGCGCCCTCAAATGGTTTCTCATTATAATCTATTTCAAATTTAGCACTTGGATTATTTGGATTGTTGATATAAAAATAATCCAGATTGTGATATTTAAAATCAAATCCGGCTTTTAATAAATTAAATCTATCTATCTGATATGTTAAATCGCCTTTAGCAGCAAGGGTTTGAGTCTTTTGGTCTTCATAAGCTGCTCCTGCCCAGCTTCTGTAAAAACGAGTGTTACTGAATCTTAGAAAAGTAGGAACCGGATAATCTTGATAATTCATTCCGTTAATATTTCTTAGAAAATCATATTTATAGTATGAAAGTCGGATCTCATAAAAAAGCTTTTCAGAAGCCGCATGAGTAAAATTCAAACCAAGCAGACTGCTTGAGCTGTTTCTGATGTAAGTGCTGTCCGGAATAAATCTCATTAAGTGATCGTAATTTTGCCAGTCTCTATCAGAATAGTTAAACAGCAAAGTTAATTTTCCCGATGGAAATGGGCGGAAATAAGTTTTCCCTAATAGAGTTAAGTATTTATCATAACCAAATGGTTTGTTTTCAGAGAATTCAATTGATTCGTAATTTATTGCACCTGATGTATCTTGAATTTCTCTAGAATTTCCTGAAAAAAAGTAATTATCTGCTGAAGTATATTTTGCTGAAAGTAGAATTCCAACGGGACTTCCTTTCCATAAAGGGCCGTTGAAATATCCTTCATAATAATTTTCATTTAGGTTAGAACTCGCATCACCTAAGCCTACATTGGTTCTTTTGTATGTAAACTGACCCGTTAATTTTTCAAAATTTTCTTTAGTAACAATATTAACTACTCCGGAAAGGGCGTTACCGTATTCAGCATTAAATGTTCCTGTTAAAAATTCCATTTGCTGAATTGCTTGATTGTTAACTTCAACAACTTGTTCATTAAATAAAGGATCCTCAATTCTGTAGCCGTCAACGTAAAAAGCTACTTCGCCGGAGCGACCGCCACGGATATGTAAACCACCTGCATTTACAACACCGGTTTGTAATTGTAGAACACCACTAACATTATTTACAGGAAGAGTTTCAAGCTGTTTTTCATCAATGTTTTGCATTGTAGAAGTTTTATCTCTTTGCACATTTGGTGAACGTGCTTCTACAACCAATACTTCCTGACCTTGAATTGCTCCGGACGGAAGATTAAAATCCAAGTCTGTAGTTTTATCAACCTTAACCGAAACATTAGATTTTGTAACAGACTGAAAACCAATATAGCTTGCGGTTACCTCATAAACTCCCGGTGGAATATTCAAAATAAAATAATATCCATTAACATCTGTACTTGCGCCTGTGCTTAATGCTTTTATAAAAACATTAGCTCCAATAAGGGGTTCACCCGTATCTTGATCAACTATTCTTCCTGCAATTTTTCCAGTAGTTCCTGCAAATGTTAAATTGCATGCAAGCGTTAAAGTTGTGATAAAATAAAATATTTTTCGAAGCATGATTTATTCTGCCTCCATTTATAAATTGTTCTTTGCCATCATCCCGAAAATTTCATTTAGTCTTTCTAAAGTATTTTCAGCACGTTTTTTATTTTTTATTGCAACTTCAGTTGCTAATGCATTTATAAGCATTGTTATTGAAGCTACTGAATTTGTGAAAAGCATATTTTCTGTTTTTACCGGAATAACTATTTCTGAATGCTTTGTTATTGGGGACGCATATGAATTTGTATAAGAAATAACTTTGATGTTTTTACTTTGCGCATATTCGGCTAATTCAATAGTTTCTTTATGATTTGGCATAAATGAAAAAAGTATTAATGTGCTCTTCTTAGTTACGTTTATAGCTTGTTCTAAAAATGTTAATGGACCTTTTCTAAAAACTGTTGATTGAACTCCAATCAAGTTTAGCTGATAACTCATTAGGTCAGCTAAAATATTAGAAACTCCCAAGCCCGCGCAATAAACCAAATCTGATTTGTTTATTATATCTGCAGCTTTTTTAAAACCTTTTCTGTCAACTTGGTTTATAGTTTCATTTATATTTTTGATTTCTAAATTTGCAACGGAAGTTAAAGTATCATCGTTGAGGTTGTCTAATAAAGGGAATAAAGATTTGTTAGCAATTTGATTTTGAAAATCTTCTGCTAATTTGGTTCGTAATTCTGTAAATCCCTTATAACCAATTCTTTGAGAAAAACGAACAACAGAGGCAACACTTACATTTGTTTGTTTTGCAAGTTCTTGAACATTCATGAACATAACTTTTTCAGTATTGTTCATAATATAATCGGCAACTTGAACCAAATTATCAGGAAGTTTTTTATAAACTTCCTGAATAAACTTGTAGATTTGTAGATTTCCCATTACGTCCCTTTTATATTATTTGAGTTAACAAAAAATGTATTTTCACATTTCAGTTTAACCCATTAACTTAAATAGTTATTTAACGAGAATCATTTTCTTTGTTTGAACAAAATTTCCAGAAGTTAATGTATAGAAGTAAACACCGGAAGTTAACTTGGAAGCATTAAAATTCACTTCATAATTTCCCGCTTCTTTTGTTTCATTAACCAAAACTGAAAGTTCATTTCCTAAAACATCATAAACTTTTAATGTAACCTTGTTAGTACTTGGAATTGAATAATTGATTATTGTTGCCGGATTAAAAGGGTTTGGATAATTCTGATTCAAACTAAAACTATTTGGAATTTGATTTAGTTGATCATCGATAGAAGTTACTAATACGCTATATTTATTTATAGCAAGCTTCATATTTGCTTCTACATCATCATCTGTTTTGCCTGATGCGAATGCTATGTACATTTCGAAAGTTTCGTCCGAAGCTAATTCAACAGCAGTTTGCGAAATAAAACTAACAACACCATCTGCTCCCGAAGCATATGAAGAATCGAAAGCATTATATGCTAACCAATTCCACAAATCAGTATCTGAACCATTGTAACCGTCAAACCATTCAATAGTTTTTAATGAAGCTAAAGGACTATTTAGAAGTTTAACTCCAATATAATCCACATCATCTTTGTAAATAGTAAAATCACTTGATCGGCTGCTTAAATCAACTTTTTCAAATCCATATTCGTTGGAAATTTGAGGAAGGATTTCCATACCGCCCGTTAAGCTTGCAGAAGCACTTTCTTTATTTGTTACAGAGAATTTAAAAATAACATATTCTCCATCATTCCACATCAATGCATTAATTCTAGCTTCCACTGCAGGTGGCAAACCGCTGTAAGAGTTATCTAAAACAACTGTCGCTTCGTAATCTGCTAGCTCAGAAGGATCAATAATTGAAGTTGCTTCAATGTTTTCGGCGTCATTAATGTAATCGAAAACTTGATTCTCAGCACCGCCAACCAGCAAAGATGCTCTATCAATTTGAACCAAAGTATCTGTTCCAGAAATTGTAGAATATCTTAATGCGCCGTATTGCTCAACTCTGACAACTGCACTGCCATTAGAGATAAATACATTTTGACCATAAGTTGTAATTAAAGAAAATGCTAATAAAAATAAAAAAAGTATAAAGTTTTTCATTGAATCCTCCGTTTGATTTTAAGAGTAACAAACAATTCACTTTTTATAAAATATTGTAACGTTTGTTACACTCATAATAAACCAAATTAGTTTTTTTGTCAAGTGAAAAATCATATGCGCTAATTCACATCCAATAATATATCAATTGACAGTATTATCCTTTTTTTATATGTTTCCGATGCCCTCACTCTAAGCTAATTGGCTAATTGTATAATAATATATAAACCATCAACAGCCTGGAGGGCAAATGAAAAACTTACACAGATTTACAATTCTTATAGTCATCCTTTCACTATTATTTGTTTCTTGTAAAAAGGAAGACAGTCCAACCGAACCCGGTGATGAAAATCCCACTTCTGAATCAGAAGTTATGACGGTTTCTTCAACCGGATTTGGTGAAGTTTCAGTTCCATCCGGAGTTACAGTTTCGGTTATCCCCGGAGCAGTTCCAACAAATAACCAAGGATCAAGCGGCAATATTTCATTTTCAATTGAAACACCAGTAACTCCTCCCGCACCATTAAGTTCAAGTTATTCCTTGGTTGGAAATTATGCACAACTCGGTCCGGTTGGATTTAATTTTAGATGGCCAATAACCATTAAACTTCCATATCCTGCTGGAACTGATGTTTCTTCAATATTTATAGTCCATTATGATTCTTTTGACGAAAAATGGGTCATTATTCCTTCGTCCGGAGTTGAGTTTTCAAATAATCTTATTACCGCAACTGCAATTGAATTAGGATATTATGCTGTTGCAACAGCTTCCGGTTTTGGAAAAATCAATTCAGAAAGATCAGCCGGAGGTTTTACATTTAATGGCGAATTTGGAAACTTTTATACTTTAACGGTTGCTTCTGTTTCTAATTTCAAATATCCTGATCAGCAAAGCTGGTATGGCGGAAGTATTGTTGGTAGAACCGGAGGAAACGGATCAACTCCAACCGGAACTCCGACACAACCAACTAGAATTATGCTTCCTCAAGCAGAATATCAAATTTGGATCACTAAAACTATTCCAGGCACACTTTCTAATTTACCACAAATATTTACTTATTCGATTCCCGCAAGCGGAACAATTTCCGGACCGGTAACATATTCAACTATGTTTTCAACCGGTGACGGATGGGTTTCAATAGATTTACCTGGAGGTGGTTCATGGGTTGAGGGTCGTCCAAACGGATGGGCTGCGGAAACTTCAACTTATGGTACCGGTGAAATGCAGATTACATTAACTTGGGTGAATAATAATTCGCGTCAGACAGATGTTGATCTTCATCTTTACGGACCAAATGATGTTCATGTTTATTATAGTAATGAACAAGAAGGCGGTTTTGAATTAGACAGAGATTGGTTAGAAGATCTTGGAAACGCTACAGAAAACATTTATAGCATTAGCACAATCCCTTCCGGGGAATATATTATAAGAGTTAATTTATATTCCGGTGATCAAACAAGTTATAATGTGCGTGTGATTCAGGGCTCCAGTGTTAGAAATTATAGCGGACAAGTTACTACAGAAAATAGTGGTAATGATCCTAATTCAATGATGACAATAGAAACTTTCAATAAATAATTATTACCCGGTTTGCATTAAAATGCAGACCGGGGGATATTTTTACTTCCTCATTTAAATTATTTATAATTTTTGCAGACTTAAATCGACTAAAACCTTAAATTAGCAGTCAAGAATTCATTTATTTAATAAAAGCTTGAGGTGTTAAATATGGCTGTGATTAGAGCGTTTAAGGCTGTGAGACCCGATACAAAAGTTGCTCATCTAGTTGCAAGTGTTCCTTATGATGTTGTTAATAGAAAAGAAGCTGCTGAGTTAGCAAAAGGAAACCCGATTAGTTTTTTAAGAGTTACGCGTTCAGAAATTGAAATGGATGAAAATATTGATGTTTATTCTTCCGAAATTTATGAAAAGGCGAAAGAAAATTTTAAGAAATTAAAAAATGATGCCCCTTTAGTTCAAGATGAAGAATCACATTTTTATGTTTATAAACTAGTTATGGGTGAACAATCTCAAGTTGGAATTGCAGCAACTTTTTCTGTAGATGATTACGATAAAGATGTTATTATGAAACATGAAAAAACCCGCAAAGTAAAAGAGGATGACAGAACAAATCACATTGTAACTACAGAAGCTCAAACAGGGGCGGTCTTTTTAACTTATAACGGTGTTGAAGAAATAAACAGAGTTGTAAATGAAACTATGGAAAACGAACCTCTCTATAATTTTACAACGCTCGATGGAGTTCAGCATACAGTTTGGGCTATGCCCGATGATTATAAAGACATTGTAGTTTTTGAAATTGAAAAAGTTGAGAAATTATATATTGCAGACGGCCATCATAGAGCGGCAAGTGCCAGCCGTGCTCAAAAAGTTAAAAAAGAAAATACTGTTGGCGTAACGGGCGAAGAAGAGTTTAATTATTTTATGGCAGTTCTTTTTCCCGCAGAGCAATTAAAAATTATGCCTTATAATAGAGTAGTTTTTAATCTAAACGGATTAATGGAAAATGACTTTATCGAAAAAATAAAAGAGAATTTTTCAGTTGAAGAAACAACTGAATCAACTCCGGCAGAACCTAAATCTATTTGTATGTATTTAAGTAAAAAATGGTATTTGCTAAAACCAAATGAAAATGTAAAAGAAGCCGATACTATTGGTGATAATTTGGATGTAAGTATTTTGCAAAATTATCTTCTAACGCCTTTTTTGGGAATTGAAGATCCACGCACAGATACAAATATTGATTTTATTGGCGGAATAAGAGGAACAGAAGAATTAGAAAAATTAGTAAATACAAATCAAGCTGCGGTAGCGTTTTCACTATATCCTGTGTCGGTTGAAGATTTAATAAAAATATCAAACGCAGGTGAAACTATGCCCCCAAAATCAACTTGGTTTGAACCAAAATTAAGAGATGGTCTGCTTGTGCATGTGATTTAAAATTTGCAATAAATAAAAGGATAAGTGTTATGAAAAAGAGAATTTTTAATTTTAGTGCAGGTCCGGCCGTTATGCCAGAAGAAGTTCTTTTAGAAGCACAAAAAGAATTTTTTTCATACAAAGAAGCCGGCATGTCTGTGATGGAAATGAGTCACAGAGGAAAAGTATTTGATGGAATTATAAAGGAAGCGGAAAAAGATTTAAGAACATTATTAAATATTGGTGATGATTACGCAGTATTATTTTTGCAAGGCGGAGCTACGTTGCAGTTTTCAATGGTTCCATCTAACTTAATGAAAGGTGCAAATACTGCAGATTATATTGTTACGGGTTCTTGGGCAAAAAAAGCTGCTAAGGAAGCCAAAAAAGTAGGAACAGTTAATATTGCCGGTTCTACTGAATCAGAAAATTTTGCCAGACTTCCAAAACAAGAAGAATTAAAATTGGATGCCGATGCGTCTTATGTTCACTTCACTTCAAATAATACAATATTTGGAACTCAGTATAAAACTGAACCTGAAGCTGGAAATATTCCTTTAGTCTGCGATGCTTCATCAGATATTCTTCATAAAAAAATTGATATTAATAAATATGGATTGATATACGCAGGGGCGCAAAAAAATCTAGGACCTTCAGGATTAACTTTAGTAATCGTAAAAAAAGAACTTCTTGAGAGATCATCAGATTCGCTTCATACTTATTTAAATTATAAAGTACATGCTGAAAATGATTCCATGTATAATACTCCGCCAACTTTTGCTGTATATATTGTCGGGTTAGTTCTTAAATGGTTATTAAATAATGGTGGATTAGATTCAATGCACCAAAAGAATTTAAATAAAGCGAATATTCTTTATAATGCTATTGATAACAGCGATGGATTTTATAATGGAACTGTTACAAACAAAGACGATAGATCAATTATGAATGTTTGTTTTACATTGCCAAATGAAGATTTAACAAAGAAATTTATTAGTGAAGCTGCCGAACAAGGATTTAGCGGATTAAAAGGTCACAGATCTGTTGGCGGCATTAGAGCCTCTATTTATAATGCTTTCCCAACAGAAGGTGTTGAAGCTTTAGTAGAATTTATGAAAGAATTCAAATCGAATAATTAGTTCTTCATATTTAAATTGTCATTCCGGTTCCCGCTTAGCGGGATACCGGAATCTAAAGTTATCAAAGTGATAAATAATTATAAGCCTGTTCTAAGTTCATTTTTAATGCCCCTTCCCAAGCTTCAATTCTTTTTGGTGTTCCGGAAATTTCAGATGAAGAAATAATTTGTTCTTTAGTTTTTCCGGATTTTATTTCACTTTTTACAAAATCTAATAATTTTGATAAATAATCTCTCATAACCATAAAATTTTCTCTATCACCTGTTAATTTATTTGGATCAGTAGAATGACCAAAAATGAAAGTTGTATTTGCGTCAAATTTATTATAAGAAGTTTCTAGATAATTAATCCATCCTTCAAAATCCGCTTCATCTTCTAGATTTACAAATGGATATAAACCATTAAAAACAATATCTCCCATGTGAACTACATTATGATTTTCGAAATGATAAATTGCATCTCCGCCTGTATGAGCTTTCCCAAAATGATATGCCTTAATTTTTTCAGAACCTAAGCTGATTTCCATTTCATTTGCAAAAGTTTTTGAAGCAGTAAGACTATCGGGAGAATCAATTCTAATTTTTTGTAATCTCACACAATTTTCAGTTGCAACTATTTCGTTTGTGTAACTGCTCAAAAATTTATTTCCGGAAGTATGATCGCCATGATGATGAGTATTCAGTAGATAATCAATTTTTCTATCGGTTTTGTTTTTTAAGTGATCAATGAAATTCTTCGCTGTTTCTGGGAATTGGGAATCAATAACAACAACCGAATCATCGCTGATAAACCAGCCAATAGTTCCACCTCGTTCAGTAAAAATTCCGATATTACCTTTTATAATTTTAAAATTTCCATTACTTAGAGTAGAAGCATTACAGAAACTTGATTTACTTGAAAAACCTATTCCGCCAAGAGTCCGGTACTTTTTAAGAAATTACGTCTATTTATTTTCATTTAATTCTCCGGTTTAATACTTAGATTTGGTAAGTAACAAAAAAGAATTTTCAATCAATTAGTTCAACTTATGGATTCAATTTCTGGAATAAAAATCACAACTGACAAATCAAAATTAGATATTCAGAGTATTTATGAGTATTTAACACAATCATATTGGTCAAAAGGAATATCTTTAGAAAAAGTTGAAAAAGCAATTTCAAATTCCTATTGTTTTGGTTTATTTCTAAAAGACGAACAGATTGGATTTGCAAGAGTTATAACAGATTTTATTTCTCTTGCCTACTTGCTGGATGTATTTATTCTTGAGAAATATCAGAATAAAGGATTTGGTAAAATTTTGCTTGAATCAGTTTTTAATGATAAAAATTTAAATGGAATAAAGAAATGGATGCTTGCAACAAAAGACGCACAATTGCTTTATAAAAAATATGGTTTTGAAATAATTGATAATTCTTCAAACAAATATATGATCAAAGAAAATGTTTTCACTTGATTCTTATGAATCAAGTGAAAACAGATTTTCTAATAATTGGAACCGGTTTGGCAGGATTGTATTCTGCGTTTTATGCTTCTAAATTTGGTGAAGTAACTCTTATAACTAAACATTCTCTAGAAACCAGCAGCTCTTATTGGGCGCAAGGCGGAATAGCTGCGGCTATTGATCCGCAAGATTCAACAGAATTTCATTTAAAGGACACACTTACTGCAGGACGCGGACTTTGTAATACAAATTCCGTTAATATACTTGTAAATGAAGGGCGGGAAAGAATACTAGAGTTGATTGAAGAAGGAATGATTTTCGATTCACTTGATGGAAAAATTACACTTGGACTTGAAGGCGGACATAGCCAAAGAAGAGTTCTTCATGCCGGCGGTGATGCAACCGGAAAAGAAATTGTTGAGTTTTTAATCAAAAAAATTAAAGCCAACCAAAGTATAAAAGTTCTTGATAATACTTTGGTTCACAAACTAGTTGTTAAAAATAATAAATGCATAGGAGCTGAAGCATTTAAATGGTTTGCAAAGGAAGATATTGTTCTAAATGCAAAATCAATAATTTTAGCTAGTGGCGGGGCTTCCGGTATTTATTTGAGAACTACTAATCCGCATTCTTCAACCGGTGATGGAATTGGTCTTGCATATAATTCTGGAAGCGAAATAAAAGATTTAGAATTTATTCAATTTCATCCAACTGCGTTTTCTTCTCCAAGCGGAAAAACATTTTTAATAAGTGAAGCAATACGAGGGGAAGGGGCTTATTTGGTCAATTCAAAAGGTGAACGGTTTATGCTGGATAAACACGATCTTGCAGAATTAGCTCCCAGAGATATTGTTTCAAAAGCTATTTTTGAAGAGATGCAAAAATCAAATTCCGAAAATGTTTTTCTAAAGCTCGATCATCTTGATTCAGAAAAAATCAAAAAAAGATTTTCCAATATTTACAGAGAAGCGCTTAGTTTTAATATTGATATAACTAAGGATTTAGTTCCAATAGCTCCCGCAGCACATTATATGGTGGGTGGAATTAAAACTGATTTAAATGCAGAAACAACTATTAAAAATCTTTTTGCTTGCGGAGAAGTTGCATCAACCGGAGTTCATGGAGCGAATCGTTTAGCTAGTAATTCATTGCTCGAGTGTTTAGTTTTTGGAAAAAGAGCAATCGATCAATCAATCGAAAGATTAGAAGATGATTTTGAAAACATTGATACTGAGGAAAAATTATTTTTTGTTGATAAATCTTTAGATGAAAAATATCTCAATCTCAAAAATAAAATTGCTTTAATCATGAGTAAAAATGTTGGAATTGTTCGAAATAAAAAATTGATTAAAAAAGCAATTTTCCAAATTGAACAAATTGACTCGGATTGGATTTATAATGAAAATGAATATTTTTCAAATCGATTAAAAAGTCTGAAACAAGTAGCTCTATTAATTACCAGCGGAGCAATAAAAAGAGAAGAAAGTCGTGGCGGGCATATTAGAACTGATTTTCCTAATGAGTCTGAAAACAAATATCATATTATTCAAAAAATAAATTGCGAACCGGAAATTGTGAATGCTGAGAAATGAAAGTATAAATAAAATAATAGAAATGGCTTTGGAAGAAGATATTCAAACCGGTGATATAACAACAAATTCAATTATTGGAGAAGCTCAAAATGCAACATCATTTATGATTGCTAAAGAATCCGGGATAATTGCAGGCTTACCAATTGCAGAAAAAGTTTTTAAAAAATTAGATCCAAATTTAATTTGGAAGCCTTTAGTTAACGATGGTAGTCAAATA
>SWCA01009098.1_pt1 | contig 14985 bp, 9 predicted proteins | sample 4692961 | NCBI WGS metagenome assembly SWCA01 (sample SAMN10267275, study PRJNA491770) | bioreactor metagenome | isolation source: DHS bioreactor inoculated with | place: Japan: off Shimokita Peninsula
GCCCGGTTTGTATCTTGCAGTGCTCCTAGCAAATGGGTTTGATCTGTCCCAATAAGGAACTGAATTCCTTTCAACAAGTACCAGGGAATGATGATTAATCCCATCATAATCAATAAAAATAGGATTTGTTTTTTATAAAGTTTGAAAATGTCAGATAGATCTTTTCGAACCACGAATAATAAGGTGATCAAAATAATACCGAATAAGGCGAAAAATCCTGGTTGTTTTGTAACGACTGCTCCGGAAACAAAAATAAAAGAAAGAAACAGATATCGCAATCGATCATCCAGGTTCTCACTTTTATAGGCTAAAAACAACATGATGAAGGAGAGCAGAACAAAAAAGGTCAATGAAAAATCCACATACCCGGCTGCAATAAATTCTGCTGAGAATTTTTTGATGATCAAGCGTGTGAGTTCGATGGCTAAAAAGAAAGCCGGGTTTCTTGTTTCGAATCCTAACCCTAACAACATCAGGAAGATTAAAAGTGGAAAAAGTGGCATGATCGCTTTTGAGAAGAATTGGATTTCTGTCGTTCCGATGAATTGGTAGATGAGTGCCCAATTAGCGGGGATCAATTGAGGATAATCCTGTGTGCTATACGGAAAATGATTGGAGGCCCAGTCAACTGCCCAGCGATTCCATGAAACAACAGCATCCCAGGTATTAAAGACTTCACCGAGGTTATAGCGAAAGAATCTGAAAATCCATTCAATAGCGATTAAACCAATGATCAGACTTGCTAACATCAATCCATATTTGACTACTTTGATTAAGGCATTCTCATCCTTTTCAACCGTTGGGAAAAGGGAAACAATCGAATTCGCGATGGAATTCCAAAGCTTTTGAAAAAACTGTCCAATATTAAAATATAATAGCGCCTGCCGATACAGGTATAAAAGAACGAACATTTCAATGATGAATAAGGAAATGACAATCCAACGAATAAAAATGCCTAATGTGGTCAGCAGAAAAACAATTAAATAATTAGTTATCAGACTGAAAGCGACAATGGAAGCTATTAAAAAGAAAAAATTGCGTGGATATTGAATAAATTTTTTGATAATGAGCCCGGGGAAAAAAAGAGTTTGAAATATACCAAGAACGCCCAAAGTGAACATACATGTCTCCTGTTAATTGATAATAATAGTTTATCAGTTTTTGAATTTATCAATCAACTTCACTGACAAGAAATTATCGTATCATCTCAATAAAAGGGGGTTAGCGTGTTTTTTGTCAGAATAATAATTGCCAAAGGTAAAATGTCGTAGATGCCGGTTTTTACCAGATAAATAATTTTATAATAACCACTGGGCTGATATAATACTTCAGAATAAACACAACCTTATGAACCAAAAATTATTTTGCATGTTTCGGTTATTTACGACAAAATCTGGCTGGAAGTTAATCTCTATCCTTTGTTTGTCTGCCTTGATTCTCACCTCATGCCAGACTTCCTCTCTGCCAGCAACAACTCCCATTCATGCTGAAGGTCCCGATATCCCTGTGAATCAGGTTGCCCCAACGCAGGCAGAAATGGCAACCCCAATGGGCACCGCTGTGATGGGGGAGACACCAGTTGAAAAACTCACGACGATTGACAAAACAGCCCTGCCACCAGCAGCCGAACCGACCTCCCATCCCACCTTGAATCCGGACGATTGGCAGACCTTGCCCGTTATCCCGACCGAAATCAGCCAGCGGGCACGGGAGATTTATCAGCAGGGGTTGGCGATGGGTAATGACCCCACGCATTTCTCCAAACTGGGTGATTGCCAGAATATCACCACCTACTTTCTGGCGATCTACGACAACCCGGATTTATACACCTTGGGTGAGAAATACCAGGATTTGCAAGAAACCATCGATTATTTTGAAGGCTCCTGGTCGCGTGAGAGCAAAGCGGTCAAAGGTGGCTTTAACGTTGCTTCGGTCTTCAACCCCATCTTCAGCGACCGTGCGGTCTGTGAGAAAAATGAGACGCCACTGGATTGTGAATTGCGCCTGCATAAACCCGCGATCGTCCTGATCAGCATGGAAGAATGGTGGAATGGCGATGTTGGCAAGTACGAGAATTATCTGCGCAAGATCGTGGAAACGGTCATCGCGCATGGCGCTGTGCCGGTGTTAGCCACCAAGGCTGATAACCTGGAAGGTGGGCATGCCATCAACACAGCCATTGTCCGTCTGGCATATGAGTATGAATTACCGCTCTGGAATTTCTGGCTGGCGGTGCAACCAATCACAGCGCATGGCCTGCAAAAAGACGGTTTTCACCTGACGCATGGCATCAACGATTTCAGCAGCTCGATCCAGCTCAAGCGCGGTTGGGTGCAACGCAACCTGACCGCTCTGCAGGTGCTGGATGCTGTTTCGAAAGGGCTGAAGAATCCATGAAGCGCTTCTGGTCCGGGATCGTTTTGCTGAGCATGATTCTGACGGCTGGCTGCTCGCTGGTGAAATTGAATGTTGATTCTGGTAAGGGCGGTCAATTGTCTTTCAGCCAGCCAACATTCAATATAACCACGCCAACGACCACCGCTTCACCCACCCATGTGCCCACGCAAACCCAAACCGCGTTTTTACCCAGCACGCCGTTCCCCTCCGCTACCCCAATCCCATCGGCTACCGCCAGCCTCACTCCCGATCCAAACCTGACCTTTTACGGTCCCGGACCGGTGATGGCCCCCATCCTGATGTATCACCGGGTGCTGCCCTATGCATCAGGCTCCGAATATGTGGTCACGACCGAGCAATTCAAACGCCAGATGCAATGGCTGCAGGAACAGGGCTACCAGACCATTACAGTGGCTGATCTGGTGGAGGCCGTCCGGGTTGGCAAGTACCTTCCGCACAAGCCGATCATTCTTACTTTCGACGATGGCTACCGGGATGTTTACCAAAACGCCTATCCGATTTTGCAGGCAGCTGGTTACACAGCCACCATGTATCTGATCGAGAAATCATTGAATGAAGGCGGCAATCTGACCGATGCCATCATCGAGGAATTATCCGAAGCGGGCTGGGAGTTCGGCAACCATTCGGCTACACACGCGTATTTACCCACCAGCAAGGACATGGTGGATGAAGTTTGCACTTCCCGCACCCGGCTGGTCGAAAAATATGGTCTTCCCTTTGACAGTTTTGCTTATCCGTACGCCGCCAGGGACGAGAAATCCATCCAGGCTGTTATTGATTGTGGCTACACATCCGGGGCTGGCAATGGCAGCTTTACCATTCATGTGGAGGAGCGCCTTTTCTTTCTGAGCCGGCGGGAGATAAAAAGCTACTTCGACCTGCAACGTTTTATCACCACGGTGACGGACGTGCGCTAGATTCTCAGAAAGAAAAAACCCAGATCTGATGAGCTGGGCTTTTTCTGAATTCGGGTTCCTTGAAATAACAGCGAATAGTGATTGATCTTAATTTAAGATGAGTGGTAAGAAGATCTTAATAACGACATCTTCAAGTGTAATATCTACGCCATTTACCGTATTTCCACCGGTGATGATTACTGCTTTGGGATTTCCATCTCCATCCGCATACCATGCAAATGGCTCACCCGGGTCAGGTGCGCCACCTGAGTCATCTGCATCGATGAAAGCGCTGATGTAGTAGGTCCCATCCGGGACGCCTGCGAAAGAGTAAGGATCGCCGCTGGTTTTACTGATAGTGAAAAGTGGCGGATCATTCACCGCACTATGCAGCCCAATCTCTATATCATGTCCTGTGTAGCTCGTGCCTGTGTATGTTGCGGTGCCATTAATTAAGCCGCCGCTGCCAGAAACTGAGATGGTTACACTTCCTGGAGATTCATTATATTGAATGTCCCATGTTAATGGTGGTGGGAGTGCTGGCCAGGAAATATTACGATCATTTTCACCAAATGTACCAGTGAGTGACATGCTTGTGATAATGTCAAAGGTGTCTCCTTCCGAAGGGACAAATTCATCAATCAGACTTATATTCAAGAATCCAGCGAGGTTTACTTCTCCTGTAGCCTGTAACTGATCGTAACCTGTACCTGCTACATCTCCACCTAGCTCAATCTCTAGCACACCTTCGGATTCCTGTGTATAGTCTCCATCAACGGTGATGATACCGGGTGAGCTGCCCGGGCTGACAGTACCACCATTCACCAGATTACTGGATAAGGTTCCTGACCCAACCAGCGTTGCTCCTGTCTCAAGGATAAGAGTTTCACCAGTATCGAAAGTTCCGCTACCTAAGTCTAAAGTTGTATCACTCCCATAAATTAGATTACCAGTAAAGAGCAAATTGCCTGCCACAATATTCACAACGCCATTTTTCTCGAAATCGGTCGTAATGGTCGTGGTTGTTCCATCTCTGTCCTTGGTGAAGAGGCCATTGTTGACAAATGTACCGTCGCCAGCACCGCTCATAGTTGAATCTTCGTAGGCATTAAAAGTTCCATTATTGGTGAAAGTGGCACCATTTGATAGAGCTAGTTCAACGCCATACCAATTAAATGTGGTTTGGTTGATCAAATGATGACCGTCAAGAATAATTGGGTCATATTTCCATTGTAGAAAAACTGATGAAGTTTCAGCAATTTCTGTCGTACCGCTTCCTGTCAGAATGCCTTGCCATTCAAAGTTATCTAAAATTTCGAGGGATCCATTATTCTGGAGCGCAGTGTTAAACACACCGTCAGGATGAATTATTAATTCCTTGATTTGTAAATGATTCGGATGATCGTTAATAACTTCACCACCTTCATTTATTTGAATTCGATCGAGGTTTGTCAATACTGAATCGGATTTGAAATGAAAAATCCCTTCGTTAGCGATGTCCAATTTGTTTTCAATTAAAGGGTGTTCTCCGCCAAAATCGCCACTAAAATTTATAATTGTACCGATTCCGACCATTGGCACATCGAGCATGGAATCCTTCTCGAATGTGACCGTCTGTCCGCTTGTGGTACCATATTTATTAAAGGAAATAATTGTGTTTGCAGCTCCGCTAAATTCCCCAGAATGGGTGCCAACGCCTGCTATTGAGATATTTCCAGCATCAATCAAAACGCTGCCACTATTATTGAACCATGAGTCCACGTAGATATTCATGGCTGAATTACTATCTCCAGAAAGCTGAATTGTCCCCCCATTCGTAAAAGTTGTTGACCTGAGGTTCAGAAAAGCATATCCTGGTATCGCAGTTATGTCCACTGTCAGCGTCCCGTTATTCGTAATAGTCGTTGCTTGAATAGCAGTAAATCCAAGAGCTACCATAGAACCACCCGCATCAATCGTGAGGATATCGGGGTAGATCCATTCAGGATTGTTCCAGGTTAAGACTGCACCACTTTCCACTGTGATCGAATACACTTCGATAAGAGATGAAATTATCGGATCATTGGTTACGTCTGGAATGATGGCATTAACCAATTCTGTGGGTATTCTTTCACAGGACCAATTACCAGCAGTATGCCAATCTGTACTCTCAGAACCATCCCATGTACAAAAATTTTCCTCCGGGTCTTCCAAAAAGATGTTGACATCAACAACCGTATTTCCTGCTGCAATGTTGATTGCCAATGGTTGACCAGCCTCATCCACAAACCAACTTGCGGGTTCACCTGGGTCAGGGGGGCCACCACCAGAATCATTCGCATCCAAAAATGCATAGATGTAGTAGGTCCCATCGGGGATTTCCGTTATGGAATAGGTTTCTCCGCTTAGAATTTGTACACTGTGCTCGGGTGGGTCATCAACTGAAAGGTGAATGGAGACGAAAATCTCATGAGGTGAAGCAATAGTGCCGGTATAGGTAACAATTCCGGAAATCGTACCACCGCCTTTCAAGTCAGCTTTTACAATTGTCGTTTGCTTTCCAAACAAAGTAAAACAAAATATTACAATAACCAAAAACCTAAATATGAATAAAAATTTATTTTTCATTTCAACTCCTTTAAATCCTAAATGTTTTTACTCGTCCCATCTTCGTCTTCAACTGGCAGGCAAATACTGTTCAGAATTTCCTGTAATTGATGCATGGTAGAGAAATAATGTTTTTCTTTTCCGTTAACCAATTCAATCTCACCCCGTAAGTGGGGTGAATCGGCTCGTAAATTTTCTTTCCATATCCGGACGACAAAAATGATCGTCTTACGTTCCAGTTGAGATTGCATACTCTCTAAGCCAAAAATCTGGCTTTCCTTTCCCCCAATAGTTTACCGAAACCGCCTTACAGTTAACTTACAATTTTATTTCGGGGTGAGATGCGCCTGCGCTGGTTAACAGAATGATGATTCCCCCAATGCCAACCGCTAGAAATGGAAACAGCAATGCCTGTTGCAATCCGATTTGATCGGAAAGAATACCCACCAGTCCAGTCGCCGGGGCGGCTCCTAAAATCTGGGTGGTCAATCCGAAAGCTGCCTGTGTGGTTGCCAGACGATCTTTGCTGACTGCTTCCTGTACCAATACCAATAAGGGGCTGACAGGGAGGGTAAAACTGATGGAAGCCAGAAAGAAAAAACCAATCGAGATTTCAATTTCCGTACTCAAAAGTCCGATAAAGCCAAATACCATTGCTGCCAGTAAGCCGACAAATGCGATGCGATACCGAAAATTTTTGATGGTGACGCTAAAATGATCACTTAGAAACCCTCCCAGCAAAGTCCCAAAAATACTGGCAAGAATAATCATTCCTCCGGTGATCAATCCAGCCCCGGTCAGAGTAAGGTCGTATTGACGAGTTAGATAGGTGGGCAGCCAGGAAACCAGGGCGGTGGACGCAAATACGCCTAAGGAACCTCCGATAAAGACCCCGGGTAATGGTTTTCTCATCAAGAATGTTAATTCTGATAAATGATTTTTTTCAGATGACTCTTTGGGTTCTTTTTTTTCATGTCTGGATTTACCTGGGAGTAGAAAAAGAGCACCGGTGGCAATCAATCCCAAAATTCCCGGGATGATAAAAACCCAGCGCCAGCCAAAACGCTCACCCACAGCCCCGGCATAAATAATCCCCAGACCAGAGCCAATATAGAGGGCTATCGAATAGATTGCCAGGAAAATGCCGCGCTTTTTGTGTGGGCTGACCTTGCCTAAATAGGCCAGATCCAGGGGGCCATTGGCTCCATCCATTAATCCCACACCTAACCGTAATGCCAGGAACGTCAAAAAATTTCCTGCCCAGGCCGAAGCAATGGTGAACAATGACCACAAGAATACCATCGGTTGTAAAATTTTCAGCACACCTTTGCGATCAGCTAACCAGCCCGCTGGTAAAGTGATCAGTGTACGACCGACCGTAAATAAGGAAACCGCCAATCCTAATTGCGCATCACTCAACCCCCATTCCAGCTTGAGTAAGGGGAAAATCGTTACCAGTGCACGCCGATCGATCTGGTTGATGAGATTGAGGGATGAAAGGATCAGCAGTGCTAAGATGGCATGTTTTCTATGCAGGTTTGTATTTGATGTCGGCCTATCCATGCTTATTCATTTTCATAAGAGGTTGAGGTATTTTGAGGAAATAATTTTCGGGTGGACTGGTGTTCAAATTTTGCCCCAATCGTTTCAAACAGGCTGAGCGCTTGAGTCAGATCTTTCAACACCTCATTTTTGTCCTTCTGGCAGGCAGACCGAACACGCAACGATAGTCCCTTTTCGAAGGGAGCTTCAATTCGATCCGCAACCCGGACAGATTCGTCTACCAAAGCAAATGCTTGATCCACCTGGCCATTTTTTATTTTGATTTGCCCCAAAATGCGTAATGTCTGACACAATTCTCTTTGTAAACCACATGAAACACTAATCTGCCGGGCTTCGCTGGCTGATGTGAATGCCTGGTCAATCTGCCCTAGCATTGCTTGAAGTTGAGCCAACAGCAATAAAGCTTGTGCAGTAATCGGATCTGATTTTTGATATCGTGCCATCTGAACAATACTTTCAATCGTTTGTAGTTCTGATGTGATGTTTTGTTGGGAAAGAGCGATGTTTGTTTGTAAAAAATGTGCCTGGGTAAAGCGTAAGATGTCCAGCTTTTGCTCGACCAAAGCCAGTACTTTTTTGGATTTTTCCATGGCAAGATTTAAATCACCGCATTCGAAAGCAATTTTACCCAATCCGATCAGACTCTCACCCTGCAAACGGAGATCATCCGCTTTGGAGGCCGATTTATAACATTGCTGATAATATTCCCTGGCTTTTGGATAATCGCCCAGATTATAAAAAGATTCCCCTAAAGATGCTTTGATTACCATCTTAATATTGGCATCCTGGGTGATGGTTGGCACCAGCGACAGATTTTTTTGTGCAAAATGGATACTGGCTCTATAATTTCCCCATTGGTTATGGGCCCGCATTAACAGCGTGTAAGCCCGATTACAAATCCAGCCGGGTGGCTGTTTGCCTTGCCCTACTAGTTGACGGGCTACCCGCCAGCCTTTGGCATTATAGTTGCGGGTTTCTTTTGGATTGCCCAGGAGCAGGTACACAAAACTTTGTGACCAGAACAACAATGGCAATGCCCAGGACAGCCCTTCTTCTGCAATGGAGGTCTCAGCAGCCTGCGATAATTCTTCATAGGTTGTCAGTGGGTTTCCCTGTAGTACCTGCAATTGGAAAATCTGATACAGAGCCGCTTGTTTGATTTCCCCCTTGAGTAGTGGCAGGGCAATGCGATAATGTTTGATTGCCTGTGTATGATCACCCGTTAATCGCAATGCTTCGGCTAGACCAAAATTTGATTGTTCTAATAAATCGGAATTCTGAGTTTCATTCTGGATTGCGTACCATTCTATTGCATTTTGAAAATGTGGAATGGCTTGCTGTGGTGCGTATAATTGCGCAGCATATTGCCCGGCCAACAGCGAAAAATGGGCAGCCTGGTCATATACAGCTGCACGTGAAAAATGCAGGGCTAAGGTGCCTGCGTATGGCAAGCTGTTTTGACCATGCTTGATCATTGATTCCGCTACGCTGCGGTGGTAAGATTTTTTACGGGGCTGAGGGATGGTCTGGTAAATGACATCTTGATAGATGGCATGCGAAAAACACAATTCCGCGGTGCCGATGGTTCTGGGTTCGATGACGATTCCGCGGTTGATCAGTTTATCGGTATGGTTGATTAAAAAAGCGATCTCCAGCGATAACACATCCTCTAAAATTTCATAATCAATTTCGCCACCTGCTACAGCGAGCACATCCAAAATTCGTTTTTCTTCTGCTGTCGTTTTTTTCAAACGCAGTGAGATCATATCTCCCAATGAGTGCTGTATTTCGAATTTAATATCACCGGTTTGTTCCCATTGATCTTCGAAATTAACAAACAGCATTCCCGCTTCAAATAATTGCTGCAGGGTACTGATGATAAATAATGGATTACCATTTGTAATGGAATACAAAGCTGTTCCCAGTTCCGGCAGTAGCTCAGCGCCTAATTTTTCCAGAAATACCTCTAAATCCTGCTTTTGCCAGCGGGATAAATGGAGGGATGATATCTCTCTGGTATAACGATTCACAAAATTGTTAAATTTTACTGAATAATTTTCAGTTTCAGTTGGAGCAGAAAACAAAAGGTGAAATTTTCCAACCAGTCCAGGAAATATGGACAGTGAGGCAGGGTCTACCAGGTGAATATCATCGACCCATAAAATCACTTGGGTAGTTCGTTTAATCAGGAGTATATCCACAATCGCTTCTGCAATTTGATGATGGTGTGAGGATAATTTTGTATCATCGTATTTTTCTGCCGTTAAATTTTCATCAGATAAAAGATGGGCAATCGTCTCGCGTGTTTGTGTTTGTAACCCATCCGTGTTGAAAATTTGTGGATATTGTCTGAAAGCCGAGATCCACAGCGCATAGGGTTGACTGTCTTTCTGGTTGGGCTGTAATTTCAGCACAGTCGCATTACTTTTTTGATAGCCTTTTGTGAATTCTTCTATCAGCCGTGTTTTTCCAATCCCGGTTTCGCCTTGAATCCAAACCGTGCTGGGTTCGGAGGTGTCAAATTGATGAACTAACCAGGAATATTCAATGTCCCGCCCTACAAACGGGGTTTCACTCAGTGAGTAGGGCACCTCATATAATTGGCCAGTATAAACCGGCGTGGGATAATCAAAGGTCGTGCCTCTTCCGCCCAGAAGCTCACCCGATCGGATCCGTTTCGCCAAATTGATCAATGCAATGTCCGGTAAGACAGCCATTTCCTTGTACAAAAAATCTTTACATTGCTGAAATATCTCCAAGGATTTCGCTTTTTCACCCAAAAAATAATAGTACAGCATTAACCTGAAAAAAGTGGATTCGCGATAGGAATCAAGTGCTAATATTTTGCGACTGATATCGATGGCGTGCCGGTAACGGCCGGTCTGGGCATAGGCTTCTGCCATTTCTGTTAAAACCACCAGGTATCGATCCCGCAGCCTTTCTCTTTCACTGATGGTCCAATCCTCATATAGATCTTCTATCAGATAATCAGCCCGGTAAATCACAGCTGCTTTCTGAAATAATTGAATAGCCGCGTTGTAATCTTTAATTTCCAGATATTTTCTCCCCTTGTCGGCGATCTTTTCAAAGTCTTCGACGTCAATCCAACAATGATTTTCATCAGCATTGAATACATATCCTTGGCCACAGGTTTGAATGATATTGTGTAGACCGCTGGATTTGAGAATTTTCCGTAACTGACTGATGCGAACATATAGATGCTGGTTGCCAATCTCAGGATCTTTATCCGGCCAGATATGCTCAATGATCTGGCTGCCTGGCACTGGTGTTCCGCGTTTGGCAACCAATAGCTTTAAAATTGTACGCAACTGGCGGCTTTGCCAAAGCTGGCTGTCTATTTTTTTGCCATTGATGAGGAGTTCGAAATTGCCGAACAAAAAAATTTGTATTGTGCTCATGAGAGATACTTTGTCATGTTATTGATTATTTTAAGTATGCCTCAACTATCGATAAAAAGTCAAACCACTTCGTGCATTTTTATAAAACCAAAATAATCTGATAAAATGATGACATCATTGATTCGTCGGAGGCAGCATGTCACAGGAAATGATTACTATACTGGCACAAAAAATAGCCCAGACCATTCTTAAACAACCCAATCGCAGCATAGAAGCAGATGAGGCGCTCTTATCCAGTGGTTTGATTGATTCCTTCAGCCTGGTTGACCTGGCTTTGTTGGTGGAAGATGAGTTCGGTGTAGTAATTGATGACACCGAGTTAAATCCGGATAGCTTTGATACGCTGGAGCAACTGGTTGCCTTAATCCAATCCAAACAATAGGAGTACAATTGACAACTTTCTCACAGGTGCTTCAAAGCGCTTATCAAAACCAACCGGATCATGTCATCATTACTGTACAACAGGCAGGTGCTCCCGATCTCTCCATCACGTACAAAGAACTGGTGGAGGGGGCTGCCGGATATGCCAAAACTTTCACCCAGCAGGGTATTCAACCAGGTGAGGTGGTGATTTTGATCCTCCAGCACGGCATCGATCTGGTGTACGCCTTTTGGGGAGCGGTTTTGCAGGGGGCTATTCCTGCCATCATGCCCTACCTGACCGAAAAACTTCTCCCGGAACGCTATCGTCATGATCTGGAAGCGCTCATTGCTGTTACCCAACCAACTGCGATTTTGACCTACCCCGAATTTGAAACGGAGGTGCGCCCGGCCCTCAAACCAGGTGACTCAGTCAGGGCTTTAATTCTGAGTGACTCGATTGAAGCGCCCGGTGCACCAGATTTTACCCACCTGGCTGGGTTGCAACGCGATCCCGAGGACATTGTGCTTTTACAGCACTCCTCCGGTACCACCGGCCTGCAGAAAGGGGTGGCACTCTCGCATCAGGCGGTTTTCCATCAACTCGAGAACCTCGGATCGGTATTGGAGCTTTGCCCCAAGGATGTGGTCGTTTCCTGGTTGCCACTTTATCATGATATGGGGTTGATTGCCGGGTTCATTCTGCCGATTCTGACCCGGACACCCCTGGTATTGCTCTCTCCCTTCGACTGGGTCAAAGCACCCCAACGGCTTTTCCAGGCTGTGTCACAATACAAGGGCACCCTGGTCTGGCTGCCTAATTTTGCCTACTATTTCTGCGCTCAAAAAATCCGTGAGCGCCACATGCAAGGGGTTGATCTTTCCAGCTTGCGGGCGGTCATCAATTGTTCGGAACCGGTACGGGATGATGGGCATCAGATCTTCCTCGAGAAATTCAAGCCGTATGGTTTTTCAGAGAATGCGCTGGCTGTCAGTTATGCCATGGCGGAAAATGTGTTCGCCGTAACCCAAACCAGAATTGGCGAGCCATTGTACATTGAGGATATCGACCGGGACCGGTTGCAAACACAGAAGTTCGCCTTACCGGCTTTGGCTGGCCAGGCTGCTGTGCGCATGGTCTCCTGTGGAAAACCGATCGCCAATGTGGAAGTGAAAATTGTTGATCTGAACGGGAACATGCTCAAGGATCGTCGAGTAGGGGAGGTGGCTGTCCAATCCAATTGCATGTTGACGGAATATTACCACCGGCCCGATGCCACCGCGGAGACGTTGCTGGAAGATGGCTTCTTTTTAACCGGTGACTATGGTTATATGGTGGGAGCGGAGTTATTTATCACCGGTAGAAAGAAAGATTTGATCATTGTGGGTGGTAAGAATGTCTACCCAATGGATATCGAGCAGCTGGCGATGGAAGTGGATGGCGTCCATCCCGGCCGTGTAAGTGTCTTTGGCATTTATGATGAAGGGAAAGGCACCGAAAATGTGATTTTGGTCGCGGAAGTTGATACTGAAGACGAAGCGGAGCGTCAACACATCAGCGATCAGATCCGGGCAGTGGTAACGCGTGGTTCTGCCATCGCATTGCGACACGTCTACCTGGTTGATCCTGGCTGGATGGTGAAAACTTCGAGTGGTAAGAATTCGCGCTATGCCAATCGGGAACGCTATTTGCAGGAAATGCCAGAAGAGAAAAACGGTTGATTTAATTTCATTTTAAGCGGACTTCAGCTACAATAATCATAATCACATTCAGCGAAGGGACCCGTCTTGTTCGATTACCCCAAAAAGAAATCCTCACAAAACCCGCAGGATCTGGATGTAGAGACCTATTTTCAGGAGCTGCAGTTTATTGATCATCGCAAAAAGCACTGGAGTAAACAGAACGAAGAAGACCCCTTGCAGGTGGTAGTCTTTTGGGTTTTGATTCCCATCTTCCTGGCTTCGCTGTCCACCACGTTCATCATCATTCTCTCGATGTTGTTTGAATAGCCATTACTTGCGGATATAAATTAACATCCCTTCACTACCATAGATATCGCTGGGGATCAGTGCCAGCAGGTCATATTGCTCAATGAAGCGCGGATCCTGAAATAATCCCAGGCGCCCATACACTTCCATCAGAATGACCAGTTCCGGCTGCTCAGCGATGATCAGATCGGGAGCGACGGCATAGTTGGTGACATAATATTTTTCATCCAGGGGGTAATAAGGCAGGGCTTCGGGTGAGTTGAGGCCGACCGTATCCAGAATGCGCTCCTGCGTGTAGTATCCGAGCACACCCACATCACCAGCCGCCAGAGTGGTGTCCGGAGTCAGAAAGGGCTGCACAATTTGGGCTGCTTTATGGTAGAGCAACTCCAGTTGGTACCAGGCCATCCCCGGCGCCGGACGATCGAGTCCATGGTCCGGATGTATCTCCCAATTGCACAAGAGATTGGCAAAGGGGATCAGGGTAATTAAAATGACCAGCAGAGTGGACTGAATAAATTTGGGTATCTTTAATTTTGGCCATGAGAAAACAGAGGAGAAGAACTCCTGTACGCCTGCCAGGATCCCAATGAACAGGAAGGGTAAGGGTGGCGTGAGATACCAACGGAAGATGAGCGGGTTGGCAACGGCGAATACCAGCAGATACAACCAGGGATAGAGCATGATCGTGAGACTGCGGGTGTTCCGTTTGAAAAATGAGCGTGTTCCGATAAAATATAGGAATGGATACAGCAACAGACCGGATCCCACCGCAAAGGCAGCTCCAAACCAGCGATCGGCCATGAAGGGGGTGGCATAATGCTGCAATAAACGGATCAGGCCTTCTTCCGGTCCCAGGCGATAGGCTCCCAGTTTGGCTTGCACCGAATGCGGGATGGGGGATCCGAATTGCCAGGTCGCGAAGCTATACCATATTAAAGGAAGGAGCAGGAGCGCCAGCACGTCCTGCCAGCGCAGTTTGGATTGTTTGCGAAGGATGCGAATGAAATGATCCAGCGCTATTGGCCCCACCAGTAAGAGTGTATCGGGGCGGGTGAGCAGAGCCAGGCTAGCCAGAAATGCAGCGGCTGTAACGCGCCCCTCCAGATAATAATACGACATCCCAACCAGCAATAAGACCACCACACTGGTTTCAAGCCCCCCAATGGCAAACGTGACAGAGAACGGCGTGATACACCAGGCCAACGCTGCTCCAAATCCGGCTAAATTCTTTTTAAAATGCCGGCCAATCATGTATAGCAAAACCGCTGTTAAACCATCTGCCAGCGCATTGACCAGCATGGCCAGTTCCGGGAAAGGTGCCTGTGTACCACCGCTGACAGATCCCAATACCACCATGATCAAAGTGTACAGGGGTGTCGTGGTGCCTAAGACCGGATCACCAGGATTATAGACGAAACCTTCCCCCGCCAGAATATTCTGGGCATAACGAAAGGTGATGTAAGAATCATCAATCGTGCGTGCACCCGGGATCATACGCGCGCTGAATGCCAGCAAAAAGAGGAATAAAGGTAGCAGTCGGATGAGTTTTTTCATGAGATGGGTTAATTATAGAGGAGATGGTTGAAAGCTGAAAGCGGAAAGAGGAAAGTAGGGGCAGCGGCTTGTCCCTGCCCTGGTTCGGGTAAGGATAAACCAATACCCCTACGATCCCACCCTGGTTCGGGGTAAGGATAAACCATTACACCTGCGATCCCACCCTGGTTCGGGGTAAGGATAAACCATTACCCCTA
>SWCA01007965.1_pt1 | contig 14971 bp, 16 predicted proteins | sample 4692961 | NCBI WGS metagenome assembly SWCA01 (sample SAMN10267275, study PRJNA491770) | bioreactor metagenome | isolation source: DHS bioreactor inoculated with | place: Japan: off Shimokita Peninsula
AAAAAAAGTAGAGTTTCTAATGATTATTTTCCTTGCCATAAGCCTTTCTTCTTGCACTTTTTTATACAAAGAAAAAGTGTTAAAACCAAAAGAAAAGAAGGAAGAAAAGAAAAATATCAGTTTAGAAGAAGAAAGCAAAGTAAGAGAAGAAGCCTTAAGTAAGAAAATAGAAGAAATAATAGAAAAAAATGAAAAGCCTTCCATAGAAGAAAAGGAAGAAAATACAAAAGATATATCTAGTGGAAAAAAAACAGAAAGCCACAATGAAAATATAAATAAGGAAAAGGAAATCATTGATCAATATAAAGCAAAGCTTACGGCACTAAAGGGAGAATATAATGGAAAAATAAATGCAAAGATAGGCGAGGCGAAAGCAGAATATCTATCTCTTCCAGAAGAAAAAAGAACTACCATGATGAAGATTAAAACTGGATTTAAATATATAGAAAAAGTAAGTGGTATTGAAAACGAATGCGATGATAAAGTCTATAACCTTCTTTCTGTTATGGAAAGAGAATTAAAGGAAAAGGGCTATAGTACAGAATCCGTACAAATCATAAAAGCTTACTATGAAGAAGAGAAAAGTGCAAGAAAAAGCTATTATATGTCTAAGTTGACTGGAAAATAAACTGTAAAAATTTTTAAAAACATTTTCGACAAATTTCGATACAACATTCCATAAACTGACTACTTAGGGGGACGAAAGAAAATGGAAAATATAAAGTTAAGTATGGAAATCCAAGGGCATTTATCGTATAAAAAAAGCTTCTTATATGAAGGTGTAAAAAGAGGAATAGATATAGTGCTTGCTGTAGTGGGCATTTTAATAGGAATCCCAATTGTAGCAATATTTGGAGTACTGACCAAATTAGAGGATAAAGGACCTATATTTTATACCCAAGAAAGATTAGGAAAAGATGGAAACAAATTCACCCTTTATAAGATTCGATCCATGAGGGTGGATGCAGAAAAAAATGGAGCCCAGTGGGCAAAAAAGAATGATGATAGGATAACAAAAGTAGGAAGTTTTATTAGAAAAACAAGAATAGATGAAATCCCGCAACTTTTTAATGTATTAAGGGGAGAAATGAGTCTAGTAGGCCCTAGACCAGAAAGACCTATTTTTACGTATCAGTTTAATGAGGAAATTCCAGGATTTATAAATAGACTTGTAGTAAAGCCAGGACTTACAGGATGGGCACAAGTCAATGGGGGATATGAGATGAGCCCAAAAGAAAAATTAGAAGCAGATCTTTATTATATAGAAAATAAAAACATAAGAATGGATTTATATATTTTATTAAAAACCATAAAGATTGTATTAACAGGAGCAGGAGCAAGATAAAGAGATTGGAGGGATGGGAGTGAAAATATTAGTAACGGGAGGAGCTGGATTTATCGGTTCCAATCTAGTAGATCATCTTATCTCCTTAGGACATGAGGTAAGTGTATTAGATAATTTATCTACAGGGAAGATAGAAAATGTAAATAAAAAAGCAAACTTATATATAAGTAGCATAGAAGATAAAAATATAGAAAAAATATTTGAAAAAGAGAGATTTCATATTGTATATCATATGGCAGCCCAAATTGATGTTCAAAAATCCATTAAAGATCCGGTTTATGATGGAGATGTGAACATTTTAGGAAGCATCAATATATTAGATAACTGTAGAAAATATGAGGTGAAAAAAATAATTTATTCTTCTTCAGCAGCCGTGTATGGAGAGCCAAAATATCTTGGAATAGATGAAAAGCATTCTATAAAACCTATATCCTATTATGGATTATCCAAATATGTACCAGAAGAATATATTCGATTGTATGGCTGTATATATAATCTGGATTATACCATTTTAAGATATGCAAACGTATATGGGATAAGACAAGATCCAAAGGGGGAAGGCGGGGTTATCTCTATATTTTTAGAGAAATTATTAAGAAAAGAATCCCCTATTATATTTGGAGATGGATCTGCTAAACGGGATTTTATTTATGTAGAAGATATTGTGGGTGCTAATATAAAGGCAATGGAAAAAGGAAACAAAGAAACCTTCAATATTGGAACAGGAAAATATATCTCCATTAAAGACCTAGCCCAGATCATGATAGAAAAAATAAATCCAAAGGAAAAAGAAAAATATGAAAAAGAAAGAAAAGGAGATATTCAAGCTTCTTATTTTAACATAGATAAAGCAAAAAATATTTTAGAATGGCATCCAAACTATGGGGTAGAAGAAGGCGTAGAGAAAACCATAACGTATTATAAAAAAGATCTCTTTAGATAGGAGTGAAAATATGAGTAAAATAGCAGTTATTGGAACAGGTTATGTAGGGCTTGTTGGAGGAACTTGTTTTGCAGATTTTGGACATACTGTGATTTGTGTAGATAAGGATAAAGAAAAAATAGAAAAACTTCAAAAAGGGATTATTCCCATATATGAGCCGGGATTAGAGGATTTAGTACAAAGAAATAGCTACTACAAAAGACTTTCTTTTACAACGGATATTGAGAAAGCTGTGAAGGAAAGTGAAGTCATATTTATTGCAGTGGGTACACCACCAGCAGATGATGGAAAAGCAGATCTTCAATATGTGATGCAGGTTGCAAAAGATATTGCATCTTATATGAACGAATATAAGGTGATTGTAGATAAATCTACGGTTCCTATAGGAACCGGGCAAAAAGTAAAGCAGGTAGTAAAAGAAATTTTAAAAGAAAGAAAGGTAGCGTATGAATTTGATGTGGTGTCCAATCCAGAATTTTTAAGAGAAGGATCAGCCATTTATGATTTTACGCATCCAGATCGTGTGGTGATTGGAAGTGAATCTGAAAGAGCCACGAAAATAATGAAAGAAGTGTATAGGGTATTGTATCTAAATGAAACCCCTATTGTAGAAACCAATATAGAGAGTGCAGAGATGATAAAATATGCATCCAATGGATTTTTAGCAATGAAGATCACTTTTATTAATGAAATAGCGAATTTGTGTGAGAAGGTAGGGGCGAATGTACAGCATGTAGCAAAGGCTATGGGAAAAGACGGAAGAATATCTCCTAAGTTTTTACATGCAGGACCTGGATATGGAGGAAGTTGTTTTCCAAAGGATACAAAGGCACTAGCAAGTATAGCAAGAGAATATGAAGAAGAAATTTCTCTGATAGAAGCAACCCTTCATGCAAATGAAAGACAAAAGATGAAAATGGTAGAGAAGATTAAAAGTGCCATGGGAGAAGTAAAAAACAAGACCCTAGGGATACTTGGAATAACCTTTAAACCAAAAACAGATGATATGAGAGAAGCGCCATCTATTGTTATTCTCACAGAATTAGCTAAATTAGGCGCAAAAATGAAAATATTTGATCCAGAAGGAGAAAAAGAAGGGAATTGGAGGTTAGCCCATATAAAAGAGCATATAGAATTTTGCAAGGATGAATATGAAGCAAACATACAAACTGATGGGGTGGTAATCATTACAGAATGGCACCAATTTAGAAATATGGATTTAGAAAGATTAAAAAACACAATGAAAGATAACTATTTTTTCGATTTAAGAAACATTTATGAAAAGGAATTGGTAGAGGAAAAAGGATTTAAATATTATGGTGTAGGTGTATAAAAGTCACAGGAATAAGGGGGATATATGTGAAAAAAGTGGTTTTATTTGGAACAATGCCCAAAGCTACAAATGGTGTTTTTTCAGGACCGCAAAGGGTGGCTTATAATTTGTTTAATAGCATAAAAGATACTCCGGATTATGATATTGTATTTTTAGCCATGGCATCCTCTAAAATCACAAATAAAGCAAAAAACAAAAGTAAAGAAAAAATAATCCATTCTTCTTTCCTTGGGTGCATTCAATATATTCTTAAAAATAGACCCAGTATTGTTCATATTGTTCAATACACAGGAAGAAGTATATTATTTTTATTATGGCTAAAAAAGATACTTCATTTTAAATTAATTTATACTTGCCATGGAGTTGTAAAATATGAAATAGAAAAGAGTGAGAATTTAAAAAATCGGGATTTATTCATAGAAGGAAAAATATTTGAAAGGGCGGATTTGATAATAGCCGTATCCCAAGATTTACAAAATATGATTAAAAGACTATATCCAAAAATAGACAAAGAAAAGCTAGATGTGATCTCTAATGGAATAGAAGAAAACAGGACTTATAAAAAAGTAGAGGTTAGAAAGAAATATAATATTCCCAAAGAAAAAAAAATACTTCTTTCTGTTGGCGTTAGAAAGATAAAAAATACGAAAAAGATAGTAGAAAATTATTTAAAACTCAAGGATGCTAATTTTGTTTTAGTAGTATGCGGTGATAAAAGTAATAAGTATGCCCAGGAGATAATGGGCTGTTATAAAAAAGAGATAAAGGATGGAAAAATTATTTTTACAGGATTCATAGGTCAGGATGAATTATATAGCTTTTATGAGGAAAGTCATATCTATATTCAACTGAGTGAAATAGAAACTTTTGGATTATCTGTAGTGGAGGCCATGGCTTTTCAAACCCCTGTAATAATAAGTCAAGGGGTTGGGATGAATTATTTGATAAACAAAGACAAAGATAAAATAATGATCCATACTTCCTATGAAGAATTTGAAAAGGCTATTGGCTTTATTCAAAATAATAGAGCAGAAATAATAAGAAATAATGAACAGATATTGAAAAAATTAAATTGGAAAACTATTGGTGAAATCTATACTCGTAAATATTTAATAGATTAAGGAGACGGTTATGGCAAGGAATATAGAAATAAATAAACTGGTAAATTATATATATTATCTATTGGTGCCAGTATTTTTTATGAGATTCAATTCAGTTTATAATGCTATAATTCAATATTTTTCTATTGGATGGGTATTCTTTTGTATTGTAATCAGTTTATTAAGAAAATTTAAAAAAAATGAAGAACTTAAAATACCAAATATAAAGCAAGTTATTTTGCTATATGTAATGATTATATACAGTATAGTAGCCTCTTTCTTTTCCTATGATCCAAAGCAAACCATGATAACGAATTGTATTATAATCCTAAGTTTGAGTTATTATATTTTAATTTACGATACCTTTTGTTTGGACATTAAATTTAACCATCTAAAGAAAATTTTAAATATAGTAAATATACAAGCAATAGTACTCATTATATTCCAATTTTTGCTATTATACTTTAAATCCATTAATCTATTTGGCGTAACTATAACGGGATATTATGTGGACACGAATACAGGTAAAATCATGACTTCTATATTTACAAACCCTAACTCATTTGGAATGTTTTTATGCATTTCTATTTATAGTAATTTACTATTAATTTTAATAAAGAAGACAAAAATAAAATTAAATCTAGGGCTCATACTTCTTTATTTCATTGTTTTGATATTTACCCAATCGAGATCCTCCATTTTATCCGTAGGAATAGTATTCCTCCTTTTTGCATTTAATTTCAAAAAGGAGCTATTAAAACAGTTAAATGCTAAAGCCGTATTTATTATTTTCCTATTAAGTGGACTATTCATAGGGATGGTTTTAGTAAAGGATATAAGCATTCATTCCTTTGAATTGGATCAAATTGGATTTATTAAAAAGTTTCAATATGGAATGAGAGGAAGAGATTCCAAATGGGAGATTGCACTAGACATCATAAAACAAAATCCATTATTTGGAATAGGAAACATATCTAATTTAGATAGAACCTATCATAGCTTATTGTATGCATATGATACCCATAATGGATATTTAAATTTAGCCATTAGAGGGGGAATCCCTTTATTAATCCTATATATACTGTTTATTTTATCTGTATATATTCCATCTATCTTTAAGATGAAGAAAATGGAGCTAGAGTATGGAAATATACTAAAAGGAATCTTAATTATATTAGGCGGAATTTTACTGCAACAAAATTTTGAAGTAGGTGTAATCTTTTCTAGTATTACTCATTTTGCAGCCGCTTTTTTTTGGTTGTTAATCGCCTATATCTTCATAATTATAAACAAAAACAAAAATGTAAGAATCAATTTGGAACAAGATAAGATTTTGAAAGGATGAGATTATTGATAAGCTTAATTTTACCTACCTTAGGTAATCGAGTAGAAGAATTAAAGAGGCTATTTAAAAGCTTAGAAGCGCAGACCTATAAAGATTTTGAAGTGATTATTGTATCTCAAGGAAATCATGGCCGCATAGCAAGTTTATTAGAGGAGGTTAACTTTAAATATACTCATGTTCACCTATCTGAAAAAGGACTCTCCAATGCTAGGAATATAGGACTAAATTATATACAGGGAGATATTATCACTTTTTCAGATGATGATTGCTGGTATTTAGAGGAATCCTTTAATTTTGTACAGGAGTATTTTGAAAGAAATAATAGTGAAATCATGTGCTTTCAACATTTTGATCCTTTACAAGGGGAATTTCCTAAAAAATATCCAAAGGATCCACTATGGAATATATCAAAACTAAAAATTTTGTCTCAAGCGTCTATTGATATATTTATTAATAGAAATAGAGTAAAAGCATATAATATGGGTTTTGATACAAGATTTGGATTGGGAGGGAAATATAATTCAGGAGAAGAAAATATATACCTTATGGATTTGAAAAATAAAGGCTATAAAATTGATTATTTTCCTAAGATTATAGCTTATCATCCAAATAAAGAAGGCAATACGAGTGGACAGATCCATTTAGACACATTTATTGGAAAAGCACCTTTATTTAAGCGATTGTTTGGAAACTATATAGGCATTTTTATGTTAACTGCTTTTGCAGTAAAAAAAAGAAAAAAAATAAATCCTTTTATGAAAAGTATGTATCTCGCTATAAAAGAGTATTACCACTTTAATATATAATGAGGAGAAAATTCTATGATAAATAGAGTAGTATATGGGATAGGAACCTTTATTAGAAACAAGGAAATTTATAAGAGCTATAGATTCCTTAAAACCTCAGAAAAATGGAATATAAGGAAGCTAGAAAGCTATCAAATTAAAAAGTGCAAAGAATTACTACAATGGGCATATGATCATTCGACCTTTTATAAAAAAAAGTTTGATGAAGCAGGAATGAAACCTAAGGATTTTAATAGGATAGAAGATTTAGAAAAATTCCCATTTTTAACAAAGGAAGAACTTTTAAATAATGCAAAAGAGATTCAGATAAAGGAAAATTTTAGTAAATTATTTTATTCTGAAACCTCAGGAAGCACAGGACAACCATTAATATTTTATAGAAATGGGGAATGGGATGCAAGGCATAGATCTGCTATGTTTAGAGGATATTCATGGTATGATATAAAACCTTGGGATAAAAACGGATATTTTTGGGGATATAACATCGATAAAAAGGTTCAACTCAAGATAAAGTTTCTAGATTTTTTACAAAATAGATTTAGAATATTTTCTTATGATCCAAAAGAATTGATTTCTTTTGTGAACAAATTACAAAAAGCGAAGTATTTAGAAGGATATTCTTCTATGATATATGAAGTTGCTAGAATAATAAATCAAAAGAAAATGAAAGCACCTTTTAAGCTAAAAATGATAAAAGGAACTTCAGAGAAAATACTAGAGAAATATAAAGAAGAAATAAAGCAGGCTTTTGGAGTAAGTATAATTAGTGAATATGGAGCAGCAGAGGCAGGAATCATTGCTTTTGAATGCCCTATGGGAAATATGCATATTACCATGGAAAATGTCATCGTGGAAGAAATAGATAATGAAATTGTTGTAACCAATCTAATGTCTAAATCCTTTCCGATTATCAGATATAAATTAGGAGATTATATAAAACTCGATAAAGATACCAAATGCAGCTGTGGAAAAGAGCACTATATTATTAAAGAGGTACTTGGTAGAGTAGGGAATGTGGTTTATGGCTTCACGAAGAACTATCCAAGTCTTACCTTATATTATGTTTTTAAAAACCTAGCCTCTAAAAATATCGTATTGAATTATCAAGTAATTCAAAGGGAAAAAGGAAAGCTAGAGATGAGCATAGAACAAAAATTAACGAGTAATGAATGGGATTTACTCGAAAATGAATTGTGTAAATATTTCAAAGAAGATGTTCAATGCATTATTGTAGACAATAAGAAGATTCCAAGAGAAAAAGGCAAATTTAAAGATTTTATTTCTTTACTAAAATAAGATAAGCACAACTAGATAAGCTTTTATAGGAAAGATTAAGTTATAAGGAAAGGAATTAGGAGATGAAAATTTCTATTATAACCCCTGTATATAATGGAGAAAGATTCATAGAAGAAACGATAAAATCTGTACAAGATCAAACCTATAAAGATTGGGAAATGATTTTAGTGGATGATTGCTCTATGGATGCTTCTCAAGAAATAATTAAAAAAATAGCACAAAAGGATGGACGAATTAAGTACATGAAATTAAAGCAAAATTCAGGAGCAGCGGTAGCAAGAAATACAGCATTAGAAAATGCAAAGGGAAGATTTATTGCTTTTTTAGATAGTGATGATGTATGGGAAAAGAATAAATTAGAAAAGCAATTAAACTTTATGCTGAATCATAATATCGGCTTTTCTTTTACATCCTATGCTTTGATGAATGAAGAGGGGATACGCTTAAACAAAGAAGTAAGGGTTCCAAAGAAAATAGATTATGAGGGACTATTAAAGAATACCATAATTGGATGCTTAACGGTGATGATAGATAAGAATAGCATAGGAGATTTTAGAATGCCTCTAGTGAGAGCAGGACAAGACACGGCAACCTGGCTTTCTATCTTAAGAAAAGGACATGTAGCCTATGGTATTGATGAGATTTTAGCAAAATATAGAAAAGTTAATGGTTCTATATCTAGCAATAAAATAAAAGCACTAAAAAGAACATGGAATACGTATCGGAATATAGAAAAGTTACCCTTATCCAAATGCATCTATGTTTTTGCAGGATACACAATGAATGCTATAAAGAAAAGAATGATGTAGCGCTTAGAACAGAGGGGTTTTTATGAAAAAATTAATGAGCACATGCATAAAATATATTTTATTGAAAAGAAAAATTTATTTATCGGATTTTAAAACGGCTAGCAAAATATCTTTACATGCAAAGTTTGGAGAAAATATACAAATTTTAAAAGATGTGCATATAGGAAAAGAAGTGCAAATAGGAGATTATTCTTATATCAATGAGGGAACAAGGATTTTTGATGGGATTATAGGAAGGTTTTGTTCAATAGGGTATGATTGCTTAATAGGTCCTCCAGAGCATCCAACGAATCAAATCATAACACATCCTATTGCCTATGATAAGGACTACCCTTTTTTTAAACACAATAATCAGACAGGGTATAAACAACCTAAAGCACCTATTATTGAAGATAATGTGTGGATAGGCGCTAGAAGTATTATATTAAAAGGGGTTATTATTGGAGAAGGTTCAATAATAGGAGCAAATTCAGTTGTAACAAAAGATGTTTTACCCTATTCCATAGTAGGAGGAATTCCAGCAAAGCGTATAAAAACAAGGGAAAGTAGTTTTAGGCTTATGGAGTTAACTACAAAACAAATATTAGAGAAAATAAGTAAAGGAGAATTAAAAGAAACTTGATGAGAGGTAAAAAAAATGGGAAACAATACCATAAAAACAACATCATTACTCATAGTAGCCACAATTGTTTCTAAAATATTAGGCTTTTCAAGAGAAATCGTATTAGCATCTACTTATGGTACAAGTGCTTATAGTGATGCGTACATTATATCTCTTACCATACCCACCATACTATTTTCTTGCATAGGAGGGGCATTAGCAACAAGTTATATTCCTTTGTTTTGTGATATAATAGAAAATGAAGGAACAGATACTGCTTTAGACTTTACTAATAATATAATCAATATGGTTACCCTTATATCATTAGGAATAGCCATAGTAGGAATGATCTTTACGAAACAAGTAGTAAGCATATTTGCAATGGGATTTTCTGGTGAAAAGCTACAGCTAGCCATTTGCTTTACAAGAATACTGTTTATAAGTGTGTTTATGATAGGGATAAATGATATATTAAAAGGATATCTTCAAATTAATAATAGTTTCATTATGCCTGCATTGACAGGAATACCATTTAACTTAATCATTATAACCTCTATAGTACTAAGCGCTAAATGGAATATATATATACTTATATATGGTACCTTGTTAGGGATATTTAGCCAGTTTATAATTCAATTAATTTTTTCTTATAAAAAGAATTACACCTATAAAATATATCTTAATTTCAAGGATCAAAATATAAAAAAAATGATTTATTTGGTTATGCCTGTATTTGTTGGGGTTTCTGTGAATCAAATAAATTCTTTAGTAGATAGAACACTAGCTTCTACCCTTAGGGAGGGAAGTATATCTGCTTTAAATTATGCCAATAGACTAAACTTATTCGTAATGTCTTTATTTGTAATGTCTATCATTACAGTGATCTATCCTTTACTTTCTTCTTTATCAGCAAAGGATAATAAGGAAGAATTTAAAGCATCTATAGTCACAGTGATCAATGCGGTTACTTTACTAATAATCCCTATATCCATAGGCGCCATGGCGTTATCTACTCCTATTGTAGAGCTTTTGTTTCAAAGAGGGTCCTTTGATGTAAGTGGAACAAAGATGACGTCTACTGCACTATTTTATTATGCTATAGGGATGATGGGATTTGGACTGAGAGACGTTTTATCAAGAGTGTTTTATTCTTTGCAAGACACGAAGACACCTATGATAAATGGAGCCATGGCAATGGTTTTAAACATAATATTGAATTTTATACTCGTTGGATACATGGGGCATGGTGGTTTGGCCCTTGCAACAAGTATATCTGCATTAATAGGAGTGGGACTTTTATTTTATAGCTTAAGAAAGAAAATAGGTTTATTTGGAGGAAAGGATATATTCATTGTAACGATCAAAGTATTGATATCCGCTAGTATAATGGGAGGGATGGTTAAGGTATTTTATAACTATATATCTAACTTGCTTGGAAGTGGCTTTATATTTGAGACAATTAGTTTAGGAAGTTCAATGCTAGTGGGAGCAGTTATTTATTTTGTTTTGATTTTTATTTTTAAAATAAAAGAAGTGAACTTATTTATACAAATAATTAAAAAAACTTTCTCCTCTACGTTTTCCTTTAAGAGAAAGATATAAAGGTGGAAGGAAAAGAAAATATTCTTAGACCTATTCTTTAGGTCTATTTATTTTTGTCTAAAATGAAGGCTTCCTAGTGAGAAAGGAAAAATTAGAGAAAAATTTTGATAAATTTATGTTTATATATGGGAAAAAAGTAGAATAAATAATGTAAAGGAAAATTTAGAATATTTAAAAATATTCATTGTTACCTAACTATAGACAAAAGGGGTGGATTAGAGTGCAAGTAACAAAGTGGGATGAGGATTTAAATACGGGTTATAGAAAAATAGATGTTCAGCATCAAGAAATATTTAAGCAATTCGATATTGTTATGAACTCATTAAAAAATGGAAAAGGAAAGGAGGTAATAGAAAAAACCCTTAATTTTATGGAAAATTATATCGTAGAACATTTTCATGAAGAAGAAAAACTTCAATTAGCATCTGGCTATCCAATGTATTCTCGACATAAATCTTTTCATGATAACTTTATAAAAGAATTACAATCTTTAAGAAAAAAATATAAAGAGGATGGAGCCTCTTCTCCTGTTGCAATTAAATTAAACAGTATGCTCATGGGATGGTTTAGAAATCACATAAATAAGATGGATAAGGAAGTAGCAAGGCATGTAAAAATAAAATAGATCTTCAAAAACAAGGTAGCCAAAAGCTACCTTGTTTTTATATGGAAGTAAGTTTTTTGTAAATTGGTACCAAATGAGTAGTGAATATGGAAATGGCATATGCTATAATTTATATAATAGAGGTACAGAGAAAAGGGGTGGGGATAAATTATTTCATTAGAGCCGATACAGCCAATACATAAGGAATTCTTGTTAAAGGTATTTAAAGAAACCCGTTTTGATTTAGCCTATATAGAGGGGATAGAAGAAAAGAAAAAAGAAAAACTTATATGTCAGCAATTTGCAATGGAGCATGAGCAATCCATGCAGATGTATCCACAGGCTAAATACAGTGTGGTGATGTTTCATAAAGAACCTGTGGGAAGAATATATATCCACCATGGCAAAAAAGCAGATCGAATTTTACAAATTGGGCTGCTAGAGAAATATAGAAGGATGGGAATCGGCAGAAGAATTGTAGCCATGGCAATTGAGGAAGCAGTGAAAAGAGGAAAAACGGTAAGACTACAAGTAGCTTGGTTTAATCAAGGGGCATATTTATTTTATGAAAAACTTGGATTTAAAGTTATTGAAAATAAAGAAGTTTTTTATGAAATGGAGTATATGCCCTAGTAAAGGAGATTTTAAAAAATTTGTAAAATCAAGTATAGAAAATAACAATGCTTTTGATTTTAAATTAAAAAAGAAAGGTGGTTAAAGTATGGATTGTTATCTTGGAACGATTTTGCTTTGGGCAGGAACTTATGCTCCAAGGGGTTTTATGTTTTGTCAAGGGCAAATTCTTAGCATTTCAGGTTATACACCTCTTTTTGCTGTAATTGGAACTTATTATGGAGGAGATGGACACTGCACATTTGCTTTACCCGATTTAAGAGGACGTTTTCCAATTGGAGCAGGACAAAATCCTAGGACAGGAAGGGAGTTTCAACATGGTGAAAGCTATGATAGTACTATGCAGGTAAGTCTTCAAACCTCAAATTTACCAGCGCATAATCATAGCATTTCTAATGAAGTGACAAGTAATGGGGGCACTTCAACGATACCTTTAAGCTTGGATATTAAAATCCCAGTAAATACAGATACCAATCCAAATCCAGCAAATGTAAATACCCCAAAGGATAATACGTTAGCAGTAGGAAAAACAAGTGGACCGATGCAGGCAAATATTTATACAGGAAATGGACCTACAGGAAAGGATACCCTTAAGCCTTTTACTGTAAAAAAAGATATCCCTCTTCCAGCTCCAGATGTAAATGTAGCTTCAAGTTGCGGGAATACTGGATCAGGAGTGTCTATTAATGTTGCTCCCCCGCATCTTTGCGTAAGATACATAATATGTGTAGAAGGGGCCTTCCCACCAAGAAATTAATACTATTCAAGATAAGAAATTTAAATTATAAAAAAAGAAAGGTAGGTTAGATTATGGATTGTTATATTGGAATTATTTTTCCTTGGGCAGTAACGTATCCCCCAAGAAATTTTATGTTTTGTGAAGGTCAGATTCTTCCAATTTCAGAGTATGGAGATCTTTTTGCTGTAATTGGTTCTCAATATGGAGGAAATGGACGCAATACATTTGCTTTACCTGATTTAAGAGGATGTTTTCCAATTGGAGCAGGACAAAATCCTAGGACAGGAAGGAAGTTTCAACCTGGTGAAAGATATGATAGTACTATGCAGGTAAGTCTTCAGACTTCAAATTTACCAGCGCATAATCATAGCATTTCTAATAAAGTAACAAATAATGGGAATACCTCAAGTCTGTCTTTAAGCTTGGATATTGAAATACCAGTAAATACAGATATGAATCCAAGTCCAACAAATGTAAATATCCCAAAGGATAATACCTTAGCAGTAGGAAAAACGAGTGGACCCATGCAGGCAAATATTTATACAGGAAATGGACCTACAGGAAATGATACCCTTAAGCCTTTTACTGTAGAAAAAGATATCGATGTTCCAGTACCAGATATAGAGGTAACTTCAAGCTGCACGAATACTGGATCAGGAGTGCCTATTAATATTGCTCCGCCGCATCTTTGCGTAAACTACATAATATGTGTAAAAGGGATCTTCCCACCAAGAGGTTAATTAGAAAGAAGGATGGATTTAGATGAATAAGAAAGATAAAATGAAATTTAGGAATAAGTTAGCAAAGCTTATGATTGTAATTCTGCTTTTGTCTTTATTTCCTAATATGAATAGAACTGCATATGCAGCCTCTTTAGCAGATGATCCAACGATTACCTTTACCACAGAGTATGGTAGCCAAGATAGAAAAAATCTAGGGCAAACAATACAGGATGGTGATTTTGGATCAGAAGATATTGCAGATATTGATCTAGATATTTTTCCTGCAAATAGTGGGGACTTAAATACTCCTGTAGGGAATTGGATTTCTTATAGGGATCTTGCGAAAACGATTGGATCTCTTATTGATGAGACTAAAAGGCCAGCTGAATTTTTTATTATTAAAAGTAATATGGGAAATGAATTTAATTTTAAATCAATTCACGTGATAGATGTTAGGGGTCAGGGAAATGTAAAAATTGAAGGCTTTAAAGACGGAATATCCACAGGAACTGTAGAACTTAGCATTAATACATCCACCTATGAGGAAACTTTTGATTCTACACACCTTACCCCTAGTATATTTAAAGATGTAGATGAAGTAAGAATATATCCTTCATCAGGAGGAAGCAACTGGTTTACTTTCAACAATATCCAAATCGGTACTCCTATTCCAGAGCAAGAAGCACCTAAAGCCTCCAATGTAGCCATTAGTGGAATGCCAAAAGTAGGGGAGACTTTAACCGGAAATTATAACTATAGTGATGCAAATTCAGATGTAGAGGGGAGTAGTACCTTCAAGTGGTATCGTTCAGACGATGCAGTTGGAGGAGGTAAAGCCCAGATCGCCGGTGAAACAACTAGAAGCTATACCCTTCAATCAGGAGATGCAGGGAAATATATAAGCTTTGAAGTAACTCCTATAGCACAAACGGGAACAACTACAGGAGCACCTGTAGAAAGCACAAGGGTAGGAGTAATAGATAAACCAGTAGCAACTACAGAGGCAGCGAGTAGCGTTGGATCAAACAGTGCAACATTAAATGGTACCGTGAATGCAAATAATGCATCTACAACCGTAACCTTTGAATATGGA
>SWCA01005344.1_pt2 | contig 14875 bp, 15 predicted proteins | sample 4692961 | NCBI WGS metagenome assembly SWCA01 (sample SAMN10267275, study PRJNA491770) | bioreactor metagenome | isolation source: DHS bioreactor inoculated with | place: Japan: off Shimokita Peninsula
TGTGCATCCACATGGAGCGACGAGCCATGTTCAAAAACGAAGCGATTACGATCTGCGCGGGGCGTTGGGATTCCGGTGCGTTTCATCGTGCCCTGGAAGTGGCGCGCGGCCTGCACGAGGCGAGCCTGTGGGATGGCGAGAGCCAGCTGGCGCTGTGCGACCCCTACGCGCTGCACGACCGGCTGTTCGGCGTCCGGCACGAGCCGGTCGAGGCGCTGATCCCCGGCGTCGATTACGTCATTCGCCCGGCGAAGAAACCGCGCGATCTGGACGATCTGGTGCTGCCCGGCGGCGCGGTCGTCGCTGCGGCCTGCGCCATTCCCCACGTCAGCGGCGACCCTGGCCACCCGGTCATCCCGGCCTCGACGCTCGGCGTGGTCGTCGACACGCTCGCCTGCAAGGGCAGCTACGTAGTCGAGTTCTGCGGGATTGGGACTGTATCAGTTTGGGAGAAAGATCTGGCCGTGCTGGATGCGGGCGCGGTCGAGACTCTGCCGCGGATGAATGGCAGCCGGCTCCTGCAGCTGTTTGCCGCGCAGCAGATGGTCATCCGCTCGCAGCGCACGCAGTTGCATCAGCTGCGGCGCGAGATGACTGAGGCGTGCGACGCACACGTGCAGATCCAGCAGGAGCTGACCGAGCAGGTCGACTACGAGGCAGCGCGAGCGGATGACCTACAGGAGCGGCTGGATGGGCTGATTGCTGAGCTGATGGAAGAAGGTCGCGCGCCGAGCCGGTTGGCGATGGCACAGTAACTTAACCAGTACACGACACAGAAGTAGGCCGGTAGTTATTCGTAGGAACGCTGCTTGCATCGCCTCTTTGTTTGTAAGGGCCATTCATGAAGGCTCAACGCGGAAAAGTGTGAAACGACATCAAAGAGGCAGTCAGCGCCTTTCCAGAGATTAGGCGGTCAAAAAACAACAAAAAAACGACCGTTGTGTCCCGATACGGAATAGATGAATCTGTTCCTCCACACTTTCCCGCGTTGAGCCTTCATGAATTGCCCTTACCGGGTAGACCAAGCTCTACCCCTACGTAACCAGAGATATGTTTACGCCCAGATGTACTAGTGAAATGGCGGGAGCAATGGTTCAGCGAGAGCGCATATCCGCATACTCTCGCGTTCTCGCTGCCCTTCCGGCAATTCTGTTACGCCGCATGAGGCGTCTTTTTACATATATCGTAATTGATTCAGTAGTTAACCTTCGTAATCAGGGAAGAGGGCACGCATGTGAGATCATAACCGCGTTGTGCTCGCTGCAATGGTCTCGGGTTTAGCTTCACCAGTGATACAACACTTGGGGTGGGCAACCAGCACACGCTAGATTAACGCCACATCATCGAGCTTGCCCTCTATTCCACAAGCCACACCTAATTACCTAATCCATATCATTTCTTGGCTGGTCGGAATCATTCTGCAGTTTCAAACAGTTTTTTTGAACCATCGGCCATTCTGCCTCGCTAATCTTCTCGATTCTAGAAACGGATGAAGCGAGCATCCCTTTTGCTTACAGTGAAATGCAATTTTCCCATATTATGCTTAGCAATTAAAAATCACTATTAAAAATGGGGCGTAAACGGCGAAGACAGAATAGAACTTCGGTTCTATTATTGTCATTGGTAGACACAAGCATTCCAACGACACTCAAATCTGGCCATTTACTGTTCCTATTCTAAATAGATCAATTTTGCACTGTATTCATCGTCGTTCCGAAGAGAGGAGATCCTGTGCAGAACCATCCCTTCATAGAGGTATTGCAGCTACTCGCAAAGCTGTTTTCTGAACATACACCTGAAGCGCTCATGGCCTTCTTTGGAGCAGTTACTTCTCTTCTACTCTTCTATCTGATTTGGTACCTCTTGCATCAGTTAGCGGGAGAAATGGAGCACGACAACGAACAAGAGACGGAGCAAGACCGAATTACTTCTGCACTTGTAGAAACGTTGGTCGAAGAGCTTTTGATTGAAGCAGAGCATCTCCGCGACAGCTTGAAAGCCATGCTGCAAACCGCGATCAACCGGCAAGACACAACTGCCGAGACGCTCAATGCCCTCATGGCTCAAGGTGAATCTACACCCAATCAACTCGTCGAGCTTCTCAAACCCGAGTTTGATCGCCTCCAGCAGGAGATGCGTTCCACAGAGGAACGCCTAATTTCCAGGCTTTCCGAAGTAATAAGTACACGAGCGCAGTAAGGTAGTCAGCCTAAAGGAGGTGATGCCGTTCGGTAAAAGTTGCTGCGATATGCAATGAACTGGTCATGTGCGATTAAGAAGGATCAAAGGAGAAATCTGAAAAATGACTTGGACTACACCAAGGACGTGGGTCACGAATGAACTCGTGACCGCGGACGTGCTGAACGAGCACGTAAGGGACAACCTGAATGCATTGAAAGCTCCCCCTACGGCCAGTTACATACTCGGCACGTCGTATTCAACCACCTCGACGACCTACGTCAATGTCGACAGCACTAATCTCGCACTGACGATTACTACGACGGGCGGAGATGTGGTAGTCGGGTTTAACGGTGCTGGGGTTATGGCTGTGCTGGGTAATTCCGGCTACTTGACCGTCTCAATGGATAACGTCAACGTAGCGGGCGCTTATGGAATCACGTTCCTGACTTCGAGTGCGGTAGTCCCGATTAGCTTTGCTTTTTTATTGAGAGATCTCTCACCTGGTGTGCACACATTCCGTTTGCAGTGGAAAGTATCAGGTAGTACGGCAACCCTGTATGCAACGGGCGAGTTCTGGGTTCGGGAGATGAGCTAATGGCAAACGATATCGTGGATCTGGTCATCGAGAAGGAAAGTGTCAACCTGGAACTCCTGTACCAGGAACTTGCATCAGCAATTGGATCGGGAGTGGTCGGGATTAGCACGGGAGCCGCAGGCAGCATTACCGTTCACGTGGATGCTGAAACGGCGAAGACCCAGGAGGGCGCTATTCGGCAGGTCGTCGGCGAGCATGATGCGTCTGAGCAGACGGCTGAACAGCAGCAGGAAGCCGCACGACAGGCCGAGATTGGGGCGCTTCGGAAACCGTGGGAGCAGTGGACTGAGGCAGACCGCCTCGCTTTCATCCACTTGCTGGCTGAACAGCAAGGCATCCTGCCGCTTGCGTGAATCCAATCCGAGGTTACCGGAAGGAATCAAGGACGACATGTGTAATCGAAACTGTCAGGACTACAAGAAGCGCAAGCTCAGTGCCAGTGTGGATGGTCGCGGTATCAAAGTTGCGGCTACGGCTTCCCCTGGAACGCTCATCCATGAAGCATTGAACAGCATAGCGGCTAACGAATGGGATGAGATTTACCTGCGAGCAGTGAACACGTCGAGCACAGCGGTCAAGCTCACCCTAGAGTGGGGAGGCACCGAGGCACCTGATGACCAAGTGGAACTGTCAATCTCCGCCGAAGACGGGTTCCACGACGTAGTTACCAGACACATTCTACAGAACAGCCGCGAAGTTCGTGCGTTCGCCGACACGGCCAACGCTATCGTGCTCCACGGCTATGTCAATCGTTACGAGAATACGCAAGGCTAGGAAGGAAGGTGCCGTTCGGAATGGTTTGAGGATCTGGTCAATGAAGGAGACGCAATGACGAAGTTGGCAGGAGATCATGTACAGGTGCTGGTGGGCGGTTACGAGCTTACCGGTGACAGCAATCGCATCTCACTTCCGGAAGAACGCAACATGTACGACGTGACGGCATTCAGGGACCAGGTACACAAGTTCCTGGCCGGACAGCGCACGATCAGCCTGGAGCACGCCGGATACATGAACGCCGACGTTGCGCGGTCTCATCCGGTGCTCAAAAGTGCGGGGCTTTCGGGTATCGTTTCCATCGTGCTGGGACAAAACGATGATCCCGCCGCAGGCGATCCCATGTACAGCCTGTTGGTACGCCAGGGTAAGTATAGCGTCGTCCCGGCTGTCGGGAACTTTGTTCCTTTCTCTGCCCTGTTTGCTACGCATGGAAATCGTGGAGGGTGGGGAGTGGCGTTGACGCCGCCGGTAGAAATCAGCACATCGGGCTATGGGGTAACGGTAGACAATGGCGCAGGAAGTAGCAATGGCGGTGCAGTGTTCCTTCACGTGTTGGAGGCCACAGTGAGCGACACCTACGAGTTTGTGGTCGAAGGCTCGGAGATCGGCGCCTTTGGGGGCGAGGAAACGCCGCTGGCGACCTTCACGCTCGACGGTTCCGCCGTTGGCTCGGAGCGGGTGGAGTTTGGGGGCAGTGTGCCCCGCTATGCACGGTGGAAAGCGACTCGCAGCGGGGCTGCGGGCAACGCCGTGGAATTTGCAATCAACCTGATTCGTTTCTAATCAAAAGGAGAACACAAAACAATGGCACTTTCAGGCGATCATGTTGTCGTGAAGATGGACGATGCGGGTGGGACGCTGCGCACGTTTGCGGCAGGCGACATCACCAGCGTGGATCTGGGCATGACCTTCGACCAGATCGACGTGACCGGCTTTGGCGACGAAGTACACAAGATGATCAACGGCCAGCTGCAAGCGCCGGTGACGCTCAAGGGGCACGTCACGACGACAGCGGATATCGGGACGCATCCTGTCATTCAGAGCGCATTCGCGGCGGGAGCGCAGGTCACCCTGGCCGTCACCGTGGGGAATAATGCACCGCCCCAGGCGGGCGATCCGGAATACAGCGGCGAGTTCTTGGTCAGCAGCTACAAGCCCATGATCGAGAATGGTAAGGCCGTGACGTTCGAGGCGTTGCTCAATCCGGCCACCGGCGCGGCTCCTGATTGGGGCAGCATGAGCTAAAGCTTATAGCCGCAAGGAACGAGATCCACTGTGCTAATCCCGTTCCTTGCGGCATCTCCTTTAGAAAGGAAGGTAACTTTATGCTCAAAGCCGCAGATATTTTAGTTGAACTAGACAATTTGGAAGGAAATCTTGATGCGATTCCTGCTCATATTTATGGTAAATCTACCGAACAGGCCATTAAACCTCTTCGCATATATTTAGATTTGCAACGTCAGCGAATTCGACGTGAACTTGATCGTCGCGAGTTTGTGTTAACCGTCTCTCTTGACTGGTTTGGTACATTCAGCGTAAGGCGAGCAGGAACAGAAGAATGGATCGTTTATGGTCAGAATAAACCAGGAGACGAGTATGCCTATGTAGATGTCACGCTTTATCTATATGCAAATGCAGTGCTTGAAGGAGAAGATTACTACGATTACATAAAAATTGAAAATGACACTTTAAGCGGCCTTTTTCAAGACAGAGCGGCGGGGTCACTCAACAATATTTGGCTGGATCCAGGTATATATCGGGTTGACGAGTCGTTGGAAGCTGCCTCTGTTTTTCTCGGTTCAGAGTATTATCCATCACCTAATATTGATGTTGTTTTCTGGGTAGAACTAATCCTATCCTTAGCGTTTGAACCAGCCGATTGGTATTTCACAGCTCGGGATATGTATCAAGCCCTTAAGGATGGCGATTACTTTTCCTTTGCTGTTTCGGCGACAAGTTTGTTGCCTTTCTATTCCCATAAGCTGCATGATATAGGTAAATTATCCAAACTCGACAATTTAGATGAGTCCGTACAGATTATGGCGCGGGCGTATAGCGATGAGCAATTTGAGGGTGCAATAAGTTTTTTCTTTGAAAACCCTAAAGAGGCTAAAAAATTCCTTTCCCGTCTAGATCTTGAAAACTTAGAGGTCGTTGAGCTTAGTGATATTCGCGCTTCTCAATACAGCGTAAGTTCAATGCTTAGTACTGGAGAAGAACTTACTGATCTAGCGTCTAGAATGGGAGAAAAGGGGTATGGATTTGGTTATTCTCCAGTAGACATCGTAGAAATCGAGGTTAAGGGGGAAATCCAGTATATTACACTTGATCATCGTCGCTTAATAGCAGCCCAAGAGGCAGGAGTTGATGTAGTCCCAGCGATCGTTCATGCCCCTTCCGATCCGATATTATCTGCAGCTGAGCGTTTCACTCTTTCTGATGAATTAAGCGAGGCGACCTATCAACAACTCTCAGGCCTTTTAGAAAAGCCCATTGAGCCAGGTTACGTTGCTGAGACTTGGGGCGAAGCCGCTTACATACGTGCCGCAAATCAGCGCGAGTTCGATCCTAACTTTCCACTAGAAACTGGTATAAAACTAGAAGATGTAAAAAAATAAAGGATGTAAAAAAGATGAGCAACAATCAACTCTCACAAGCCTACGAACACTATTTACTGTCCAACTTTGCACTGGAAGCCGCCGAAAAAATGGCCGAGGTGCTATATAGTGCAGATCTCATTGAGGAAGCTTCAGCACTACGAGCCTATGTCGCAAACGGTCCCAATAGCACCTACACGATTCAGAGTGGCCCGTGGGCTGGGTGCGATTGTATCGTGAGTGATATCGATCCAGATTTCAAGGCACAGGGACCGTTGTGGTTCGATTTGACTGAACTGACGCATGCATTCCCGCTTCAGCTCAAACCTCATTATGCTAACGATAATTGGCTAAGCATTCATCCTGTCTATGTGTGGCAATTCAAGGCATTTCTCCATTTGGTCAGATGGGAAGAATGGAATGCACCATTTCCTGCCGATTTGTTCAATCCGGACCGCTTTGAGACAGTTGACGAAACAGCATTTGTGACAAATATTTACTCAGATGAAGGTAACACCTACGCCTTCTGGCTAGGAAAATTCCTGGGATATGAGACTTGCTTAAGGGAAGCACGAAAGCAGATCAGCGTGGAGGCCTTTACGGCGATGTTTCCTGCATACCTTGGACTTTGGCAAGGTATGTCGAAATTGCCCGTCCAGGCCGAAACGCTTCGCGAAGCCCTTTTCGCGGAGACGCTGGATCTTGATTTTCAACCTTCCAGAAGAATGGCATTTGTATCGTCGAATCTAAAGAATTTTCCAGAACCTAATATCCTCCACGACGTCTGGCAGAAACTCGATAATGTGAGCTTTCTGACCGCTATCCGTCCACAAACGATCCTAAAAACCAGTTTGGAAAATATCAAATATCTGCAAAGAAGTGGATTACCGATCAATGATTATGCTGTTGCGCTCACGAGTTTTGCGCCTCGACCTTCCGTCGGTCTCTACCTGTAGAGCAAAATCTTTAATGTTCACAAAGAAGGAGATTCGACATGCCGGAACTTTCTAATACATTGACTGAAGTTACTAATACCGAGGAACAAGCAAGTTATGCATTGTTCGAAGCGCAGAGTGCAATTGCCGAATTCACCGAGGCCGTTGCATTAATCGAAGCCGCTGTATTCAGCATTGACGAGCACACGGCACTGATGAAGGGCAGTATTGACGAGCAAACTGCTCTTGCCAAAGGGAGTATTGACGAGCACGTTGCTCTCGCCAAGGGCAGCATCGATCAGCACGTTGCAGTCGCCAAGACGGGCATCGATCAATACGCAGCCAGTGCGGTAATACGGGCAATGGCTGTCTATGGCCAGGCGAAAAGCATTATAGATTCGTTTCTTGACCTAATCCGAAAAGGACTATAGCGATGACGACGATATGGAATATCGCTATCGACTGGGATCGTGATGGAAGCTTTGCCGGACCGCATGAGGACGTAACGGAACGCACGATTTCCGCACGCTGGTTTTTGGGGTTGCGACGAGCATTCCAGGACACTGCCGATGACGCCATGCTGACTTTAGTGCTCGACAACAGCGATCAGCACCTTTCGCCGGAATACAGCAGCAGCCCGCTATATGGCAAGCTAACGCCCTTCAAGCCGATACGAATCGAATCAAACGATGGCACAACGCCACGTATCCATTGGGCGGGATGGATCGAGTCTATCCACCCCAAGGTCAATCAGTTTGGCGAGCGTACCGTCGAGATCACGGCTGCCGGGCCGATGCAGTTCTACAAGGCCGCCGAGACGAGCATTGAGCTTCAGGAGAACGTGCGCACCGACCAAATCATCGCGGCGCTGCTCAAGGAAGTCGTCATCCCACCCGCGATGACGAGCGCGTGGTTCATCGGGCGTGTAGGTAACAGCGAAGTGGGCAAGACGACCTTCCTGGCAAATGCAACGAGTTACAGCGACCTAGATGCCGGAAACTCCACGCTCGCCATTGCAGCGGATAACTGGGTCGACCGGGGCGGGCGCACGGATGACGAAAAAGATACTTTTGATGTGTACCGTGCCATCAAGGATGTAGTTGCAGCGGAGCGAGGCCGATTCCTGTTTGATCGTACCGGAAAAGCACTCTTCTGGAATCGCCATCACCTGCTGGACGAAGAGGAATCGCTGGCAACCTTCGACAACAGTATGACGGGCCTGAGTTATCAGTACGCGGGCCTCGACTACTTCAAAAACGAGATTTCCGTAACCTGCCATCCGCGGGCGGTTAGCCCAACGGCGAATGAAATTCTATGGCAGCTTGATGATGAGGTCCGCATTCCCGCGGGCAAGGATCGCACGGTAACGGCTAAGTTTCGCGACGATACTGATAATCGCATCGGGGGTAGGGAAATTACCCTGACTAGCATTGAGTTCAGCGAAGGAGAGGCAGGTATCACAATTGAGCCGGGCGCGAACAGCGCAACCCTTAAGGCAACCAACGTCGAAGCGAAGGATGCTATCCTCACTTCTTGCTTTGTTCGCGGGCGAAAGATCACCGACTTTGGACGTATGGAGGCCGAAGCTACCGATTCGGACAGTATTGTTGACTACGGGCGACGCGTGATTAATTTCAACTTGCCTTCAGTGGATAACTACGACGATGCTTACCAAATCGCGCACTTCGAGCTTAAGCGGCGAAGTCATCCACGCGGTATGGTCGGCTCGATGTCACTTTTGAGTCACGGCGTGCGTGGAGGCGATCAGCACGATCAGCAGCTTGCACGAACGTGTGGCGACAAGATCACAATTCAAGAGGCGCAAACGGCGCATGATGCAAGTTACTACATTGTTGGGGAAGAGCATAAGTTATCAGCAGGAAAAAAACTTTTTGAGACAACGTGGTATCTGGAACCAGCCCCGACTGAATACCCTTGGAAACTAGGCGTCGAAGGGCGATCCAACGTGGGGCAGAATAGTTATCTTACTTATTAGATAGAGATTGCTGCACGGCAATACAGAGTCTGAATAGCAAGCAGCGATGCCAAGCTGATCGGTATCGCTGCTTCGGTTTACGCCCCTGGTGTGTTGTCTAGGGCTGAACATCCTCGACCGGACCTCGACGGCGAACTACTTTCTCTTCGTGTAGGACATACGAGTGCCACCCTCCGACGCTTGGCGTGATCCTGTTCCAGGGGCAGGTGCTCAAGGTCGCGCACGCCCTCGCCGGGCTAACGCCGGGCTAGGGCGAGCTGCTGCGCCGCGCGCTGGGCAGCAAATTCTCCACCGCCGGTATCGAGGCGCTGCGTGACGTCTTCCTGCGTGGCGCCCAGACGCGGGGCGTACCGGCGGCGTTCACCGTGCTGGTCTACCAGTCCGCCTGGCTGAAGCATTACCACCCGCTGGCCTTCTACGTCGGCCATATTCCACATAACTTATAGCCGATGGGCTTCTGGTCGCCGGAAGTGGTCGTCAACGACGCCAAGCGGCACGACATCGCGATCCTGCCAGTGGACGTGGCACTCAGCCGCGCCCGGTGTACCGTCGAAGGCGATGCCATTCGTCTCGGCTTCAACTACGTGTCGGGCATCGGCGAGGTTCGGGGGCAGGAGATAGAGGCGGCGCGGGACGCAGGCCCGTTCCGGCATCTGGGCGACTTCTGCCGCCGCACGCAGCTGCCGCGCCGCGCGGTCGAGAACCTGATCCGGGTCGGTGCGATGGACGCCTGGGATATCCCTCGACGGCAGCTCCTATGGGACCTTGGCAAGCTGCAGTACCGCGCGAACGAGCTGGAGCTGGATTATCCCGACGACGATGTCGAGCTCGCGCCGCTGAGCGATACCGCCATGCTGCTGGAGGAGTACGAGGTGCTCGGCCTCTCTACCGGCGCGCACGTGATGTCACTCTTCCGCGAGCAGCTGGGGCGGCGTGGTATTTTGACGAGCCGAGATCTGGAGCATTGCTCCGAGGGGGCGGTGGTCGAGGTGGCGGGCCAGCTCACGATGCACCAGGCGCCGCCCACGGCGAAGGGCTTTCACTTCCTGACGCTGGAAGACGAATGGGGCATGATGAACGTGATCGTGAAACCGGATGTATATCCGGTGTATCGGGAAGTCGTTCGGTCCGAGCCGATTTTGGTGGTGAAGGGGATTGTGCAGCGGCGAGATCGGGTAATTAATGTCGTGGCCAAAGCAATCTTGAACGTTCACTAGCCTCGCAAGGGGTCCGCCCTCCCCGCCGGGCAGCCCACGACTGGCTAGAGAATTGGCTTAATCGTACAGCCAACTATAGAAGCCGGTTTCAAGCTCCTCGGCATCTGCCATCATTTTCTGCAATTCGCAGATGGCAGCCTCTCCAACGATCAGCATCCGTCGCATGATCTCCCACGTCGCCTCCTCATCGAATTCGATATTGTGGAAATATCCACCCGCAATCCGTACCAGGGCAATCGTCCGTTGAATCTCCCAGAGATCCCGCACCTCCAGAATGACTTCGAGTAAATGAAACAAAGCAGCATCATAGACGGCAAAGGACGCACGTGCGCCTTCCTCGTCGCTCATCAGGCCCTCCCCCCAGATTGGCCACGTGAGACAATGGCTTGACTTGTGTGAAGTGGAATGTCGTGTAGGCAAAAGAAAACAGGGGCATACGCCCCTGCATACTCTAGCCGAAAGGTTGAACTATCTAGCCACCTGGACAGATATCCTCGCACGGCACGCCGTCTTTGTCGCCGTCACGGCGCCCACATCCGCACTCGTTGAGCTGATAGTAAGCTTCCGCGCATGACGCCATCGCCGAGCAGGTCTTGCTGCAGTTACAGGCGTAACTTGACCCTTGAGGTGGCTGTACGAACGACTGCGGAGGCTGGATCTGCACGGGAATTGGCGTTGGAATTACTGGGACCGGCGTGGGCTGGGCTTGTGCTGGCTGCTGAGGCAAAACGGGCGGTACATTCTGCTGAAGCGGTCTTGGCGTTGGCGACGGACCGGGCCATTGCGGGCTGGTTAACCACCCGGCTCCCCACATCGTCTGCCCATTCTTTGTCAGGCTATACCACGTGTAGCCGCCGGCATCGATGGTCTGGCCGGTTACGATGAAGCTCTGGCCGTACACGAGCCGCCCGACGATGCTACATTGAATGCCTGCGCAGCTGCGCAGGTTCATTTCGGCGGTGGCGTACCGGGTCTGAGAACCTCCTGCCGACACAACCGGCAGCGTGGGCGAAGCCGCCGGCGGAACGGTCCGGCTGATATAGGTGGCCCAGATATACCCTTCCGTCCCATCCAGCAGGCGAATGAGTTGCCACTCCCCGGTAACAGGCGGAATGACGTATACCGACTGGCCGTACTCGACCTCGACCACCACCGCACACCCCATGCCGCCGCAGCTGCGCATATTGACGCGCTGGGCATTGGTGACGTACCACGTCTGCAGTTGAGGTGTCGCTGTCGCCTGAAGGCCGAGTCGCTGGGGCTGGTTTTCAAAAAGGATGTGGGCAACTAAATTAAGTGAGGATTCGACATCGCGATTAAAGAAGAAAGCTTCTGATGATCGGGGGCCAATTACACTAAGTACGGGCTGCGATTGCTGCGCCTCAGTTGCAGGCGGTGAGGCACCTCCAAACAAGAATCCTGCCATGCTTACAGCAGCAAGCAGGATGAACACAAAAAACCGTGTCTGCTTCATGACTCTATCCCCCTCCCGTTATGTAGCACACCTCCTATTATATATGAGCTTTACAGCACAGAACTGAATGGCTATAACTTTGTTACAATTCCGCCCATTCATCGTACACAGCCAGCAGCGCCTCGCGCTTGCGCTGGCCCTCGTCCGTCTCCGGGAACACGAGCGGGAACGTGCCCAGGATATGATCGAACTCGTCGCGGCTGAGGCCGTACAGATGCGCCACAATCGCATCGATCTCATCACGCAGCCGCTGCCGCTCGTCGGGATTGGTCGCGCCCTTTGATTCGTCCCAGTCCTCGCCCATCACCTCGCGCCACAGATCCGCGAACTCGATGCGCGTGCAGGTCAGACGTGCTCCTCGTGGCACGATAGCATCAAAGAATGGATTACCGGGGGTTAGGCGAGGTATAGGCAGAGTCGACATATAGAAAAAGTTCAATGTGTTCTTAGGTTTGTACCGGATAACAAATTCCAGCATCGGAAGAGTGAATAATCCAAGGAGATAGACGACTGTGCGCTCATACTCACTGGCATCCAGTAGTCGAACCAACGGCGCTTTGTTATTACAGAAAGTATTGGGAGGCAGTATTGCTGCAATTAGTGTGCGAGCATCGGTAGGGCGTGCAATGTCACGAAATGCTAATCGAGCTTTTCGGTAATCAACTACGGTCTTGGACTTCAGGCGTTCAGAGCCTTTCGCCTCATCAATCCAGTACTGCGGAGCACTGAAGTCGGCATCATACTGATGAATCATCTTCCCTTCATACAAGGGCAGTCCATGTCCTGACGTATTGAACAGATAGCGGTCGTTCGTCATATGAAACTCGGCGCTGAAGCTGATGTTCCATGTCTCAGTTTGTAACTCTCCTAATAGTGGCCAGTTGCCATAGATCAGTTCAGTAATCGCATAGTCCCGGGTGGTCTGAAACTCCATCACGCTTACACTATCCGGGCTAAATCGCTCAAGTGACTGTTGCCGCATATAGATCAGGTTTGCGGGATCCTCCAAGAACGTGGGCATTTCTGCTGGCGCTACGGCCACACGCGGATTGAAGCGGAAGGCGGCCCAGAAGCCATCGCTTTGCAGCCCCTTCTGAACACTGAGCAGTACAAACTTAAATGAATGATGCACGCCAGGGAAGAAAAATCGCTCGTTGCTGAAGCTGTAGATGTACTGGATGTTGCCCTCATTCAGCAGCATCTCTCGCAGGTCTTTCGTGCCCAGGTCGGTATAGATGCCCGACGGCACGACGTACCCGATCCGCCCCTCGCCGCGCAGCAGGCCGTACATGCGCTCCAGGAACAGCTTGTGCGTGGCCGTGTCGCCGCGCCCCTGCCGCGTATAGTCGTCGCAGGCCCGGTAGTACCTGGCGCTCTCCTCGACGAGCCGGACCTGCGTTTCCCACAGGGCCACCCGGCGCGGATCTTCCGCGCTCAGTTCCTTGATGCGGCGCTCGACCTGCTGGCGGTTCAGTTTGCTCTCGATGTCGGGATCGAACTGGGCATAGAATTCGCGCAGATCGGGCTTGACGATCTCCCACGGCGGGTTGCCGATGATGACCGTGAAACCGGCATCGGCAAGCAGCCGCCCGGCCTCGTCGCAGAACACTTCGGGAAATTCCACTGCCCAGTGGAACGGACGCACGCGGTCCAGGTCGGCAAAATAGTCCGCGAACTCGACATCAAGCTGTGTTTTCAGCGCAGCCGTTGCCGTCTCCAGCTCGCGGATGATCGCGTAGTGTTCTGGCCCTTCCGGCGTGCGGATCAATGCCTGGCGCAGTGCCCGCACGCGCACAATCTCGTCCACGTGCTCGTCCAAGCGCGGCTCGTCTGCCCGCAGCCCGATCAGGCTGTTGCCGACTTTCACGTTCTGGTTGAGGATCAGCGGCAGCCGCTTGTTGTGCTGGCGGCGCTCCATGCCGCGCATCATCAGGTTCACCACGGCGATCTCCGCCGCCTGCGGGTCCAGATCCACGCCGTAGAGATGTGTCTCAAGAATCAGGCGCGGATAGTCCTTGATGCGGTCTAGCTCGACCGTGTAATCGGCCAGTTCAAGCTGCCGCTCCATCGGGCTGAGGCCTTCGCGCGCGAGATCCTCGTTCCGGGCCAGCTTCTCGGCTTCCAGCCGCTGGATCTCGCTCTCGTAGAAATCGGCCAGCACTTTATAGGCGTAGATCAGGAACGATCCGCTGCCGCACGCCCCGTCCAGCACCTTCAGGCGGCGGATGGCGCGGCTGGTCTTGCGAGTCTCACCCTCCACCACGTCCCCGTCAGGCTGACCGTTGACCGTGCCGTAGAGATAGCGGCCCAGCGTGGTATCCACCAGATAGTGCACGATCACCTGCGGGGTGTAGTAGCTGCCCTGCTTCTTGCGCGTTTCCAGGTTGTCGCGTGTGGTCACCGAGCCGTTGTCGAGCACCAGCGCCTTGCCCAGGTACTGCTCGTAGGTGTTGCCGATGATGTCGGCGGGCATCGAACGGTAGCGAGCCTCGTAGAGCTTGCTGATCAGCGGCAGCAGCACATCGTCGCTGAACGACGCTTCATCAACCAGCCCTTTTGCGAACAGCGCCGAGTTGTGATCCTCATCGAAGCGCCGGAAGAATTTATCGAGGAACTCGTCCATCGTGAAGGTATACGGGTTCTGCTGGCGCACGTCGTAGAGCTGGCGCAGCGTGCCCGGCGTGATGACCAGGTGATCTTCCGCGAAGCGCACGATTACCAGCCGGTCAAGAAAGCGCTGCACGGCAGCGCGCAGTGTCGGCAGATCGATGCCGCCATCGGGACGAAACGCCCACGGATTCTGCGTACGGCGCTGCACGACATCCTGCGCCAGCTTCCCGCGACAGTGATTGATGAAGGCGAGATATTCCGTGTCCACGTCGCGCGTGTAGCGCTGGTTGCTAAGCTGGTCCAGGCTGCCGTTGAGGATGTTGTGATAGGCGAGCTGCCAGAGCTGCTCGAACTCGTCCAGGTAGGCGCTGGGTCGCTCGAAGGACAACACCAGCCAGTCGCGGCGAGCATTGAACAGCCGCAGCCTCTCGAAGTTGGTCAGGATCGCCCACGTGCCGTTATTGGCAAAGGCGTAATTGATCGCCTGCTGCTC
>SWCA01009130.1_pt1 | contig 14863 bp, 12 predicted proteins | sample 4692961 | NCBI WGS metagenome assembly SWCA01 (sample SAMN10267275, study PRJNA491770) | bioreactor metagenome | isolation source: DHS bioreactor inoculated with | place: Japan: off Shimokita Peninsula
GCTTATTTCTTTCAAATTTAGCTTTTGCCATTTTGTTCTCCTCCTTTTATTTTATAGGATATATTTTATAATTTTTACTTTACAAATTTAGGATTAACCTTTTTATAATTTATATGTATGGTAGGGGATTATCCCTACCACTTTATACTATCATTTATCTTCCTGCTTCAATAATTTTCTTAGCAACTCCAGCTGGAACTGACTCATAGTGATCAAATATCATTGTGTATGTTGCACGACCTTGTGTCATAGATCTTAAAGTCGTTGCATAACCAAACATTTCAGAAAGTGGAACAAATGATCTAATCACTTGTGCTCCATTTCTTGCTTCCATACCTTCTATTCTACCACGTCTAGAGTTTAAGTCTCCCATTACATCTCCCATGTAATCTTCTGGTGTTACTACTTCAACCTTAAAATAAGGCTCAAGAAGTACTGGATTTGCTTTCTTCATACCATCTTTAAATGCCATAGAAGCGGCAATTTTAAATGCCATTTCCGAAGAGTCAACATCATGGTAAGATCCATCGTATAATTCAATCGCTACGTCAACTACTGGATATCCAGCTACAACACCCGCTTCCATAGCACCTTGAACTCCTGCATCAACAGGTCCAATAAATTCTTTTGGAATCGCTCCTCCAACAATTTTGTTTCTGAATTCATATCCTTCACCTGGTTCTCTAGGGATAATCCTCATTTTAACATGACCATATTGTCCTCTACCACCAGATTGTTTTGCATACTTATTCTCAACATCTACTTCTTTAGTAATTGTTTCTCTGTATGCAACTTGTGGAGCACCAACATTTGCTTCTACTTTGAATTCTCTTAAAAGTCTGTCTACGATGATCTCAAGATGAAGTTCTCCCATTCCACCTATAACGGTTTGGCCAGTTTCTTCATCTGTACGAACTCTAAATGTCGGATCTTCTTCTGCAAGTCTTTGAAGGGCTATGCCCATCTTTTCTTGAGCTGCTTTTGATTTTGGCTCTATCGCAACATCTATAACTGGCTCTGGGAATTCCATTGACTCAAGAATGATTGGATGAGCCATATCTGTTAATGTATCTCCAGTTGTAGTATCCTTAAGTCCAACAGCCGCAGCAATATCTCCTGCATATACTTCTGAGATTTCTTCTCTTGTATTGGCATGCATTTGTAGGATACGGCCAATTCTTTCTTTTTTATTTTTTGTAGAGTTTAAAACATAAGATCCAGATGCTAACACTCCTGAATAAACTCTAAAGAAAGCTAGTTTTCCAACGAATGGATCTGCCATGATTTTGAATGCTAATGCAGAGAATGGCTCTTCATCACAAGCATGTCTTTCATCTTCGCTACCATCTTCTAATACCCCTTTTATAGCTGGTACATCTGTTGGAGCTGGCATATAATCTATTACTGCATCAAGAAGTAACTGAACTCCTTTGTTTTTGTAAGCTGTTCCACAGAACACTGGGTTCATTTCGCAAGCGATAACCGCTTTTCTTATTGCGCTTTTTATTTCTTCTTTCGTTAGCTCTTCGCCTTCTAAATATTTCATCATTAATTCTTCATCAGTTTCAGCAGCAGCCTCTACTAATTTTTCTCTATATTCCGCAGCTAACTCCTTCATTTCTTCAGGAATTTCAGCAACTTCTATATTCTGTCCTAAATCATCTTTATATATTCTAGCATTCATTTCAACAAGGTCCACAATACCTTGGAAAGTTTCTTCTTTTCCTATTGGTAATTGAAGTGGTACTGCATTTGCTTTTAATCTGTCTTTCATCATTGAAACAACATTATAAAAGTCTGCTCCCATTATATCCATTTTATTTACAAATGCTATTCTTGGAACACTGTATTTATCAGCTTGTCTCCATACGTTTTCTGATTGAGGCTCAACTCCACCTTTTGCACAGAAAACAGCAACAGAACCGTCTAATACACGAAGAGATCTTTCCACCTCAACGGTAAAGTCTACGTGTCCTGGAGTGTCTATAATATTTACTCTATGGTCAGCCCATTGGCAAGTTGTCGCAGCAGAAGTAATCGTTATACCTCTTTCCTTCTCCTGTTCCATCCAGTCCATTGTTGCTCCACCTTCATGAACTTCTCCTATTTTATGCGTAACCCCAGTATAGAAGAGGATTCTTTCTGTTGTAGTCGTTTTTCCTGCATCTATATGAGCCATTATTCCTATATTTCTAGTTTTTTCTAAGGAAAATTTTCTAGGCACTTTTATCCTCCTTCCTGATATCAAGTATATCAGTTACTGTATCCTACCATCTATAGTGAGCAAATGCCTTGTTAGCTTCTGCCATTTTATGGGTATCTTCTTTTTTCTTAACAGATGCTCCTGTATTATTTGCAGCATCCATTAATTCCTTAGCTAGCTTTTCCACCATTCCCTTTTCTCCACGAGCTCTAGTGTAATTAACAAGCCATCTTAATCCTAAAGTTTGTCTTCTCTCTGGTCTTACTTCTATTGGTACTTGATAGTTTGCTCCACCAACACGTCTTGCTTTAACTTCAAGCACTGGCATGATATTATTCATTGCCTTTTCGAATACTTCCATTGGTTCTTCTCCGGTTCTTTCTTTTATTAATTCAAAAGCACCGTAAACGATTTGTTGAGATTTACCTTTTTTACCATCTATCATTAAGTTATTGATTAACTTCGTAACTACCTTACTCCCATACATAGGATCTGGTAAAACTTCTCTTTTTGGAATATTACCTCTTCTTGGCACTTTACTTCCCTCCTTAATCTTTTTTAGATCATCGGTACTCGACAAGCTTTAAAGCTGCCGTGATGCCGTAAATATATATATATTTAAAGCACCGAACGATTAATTACATCTACTTTTTAGCAGCCTTAGGTCTTTTTGCACCGTATTTCGATCTTGATTGCATTCTCTTATCTACTCCAGAAGTATCTAATGTACCTCTTACAATGTGGTATCTAACCCCTGGTAAGTCTTTTACTCTCCCACCTCTTATAAGAACAACACTATGCTCTTGTAAGTTGTGTCCTTCTCCTGGGATATATGCTGTAACTTCTATTCCATTTGTAAGTCTAACCCTAGCAACTTTTCTTAAAGCTGAGTTAGGTTTCTTAGGCGTTACAGTTTTCACTGAAGTACATACCCCTCTTTTTTGTGGCGAACTCATATTTACACTTTTTTTGTTTAATGAGTTAAAACCTTTTTGTAAAGCTGGAGCAGTAGATTTAGTTAAAATTTCTTCTCTACCCTTACGAACTAATTGATTGATTGTTGGCATCATGCGCACCTCCTTCCAAATTTTTTTTTGATGACAGCCAACTATTTTAAAATACCAACTACAGCAGCGCCTACTTCTATACTGCACGCTCTGCCAAGTTTCTTCATAGAATCAACATAGATAATTTCTACGTTTTTCTCTTTTGAAAGTTCTTCTACATTTTTTGTAACATGTTTTTCTGCATCTTGTGCTATGAAAACGAATTTAACCTTATCTTCTTTTAAGGCTCTACTTGTTTGTTTGGTGCCTACTACTTTTTTTTCATTTTTTACTTTTTCTAAAAGCATAAAGTTTCCTCCTTATTAAATACCTAGGAGATTAATTGAATTAATCTCCTATATATTTAAAAGTCAACTTTTTCAAAATTGCACACTTTAACATTTTAACATCACATAACCGCTAGTGTCAATATCTCTTTACAAAACCTTAACCATAACTTTTTAGTATTCTTCATTTTTTTCTATCGCTATATTCTTATACCTTTTCATACCTGTTCCTGCTGGAATTAACTTCCCAATAATTACATTTTCCTTTAAACCAATTAAGTGGTCTTCTTTTCCTTTTATTGCAGCTTCTGTTAACACTCTTGTTGTCTCTTGGAAGGACGCCGCAGATAAGAAAGACTCTGTTGCAAGAGATGCTTTCGTAATCCCTAAAAGAACTCTCTTTGCTACAGCTGCTTTTCCGCCTTCTTCCACTGCTTTTTCATTTGCATCATTGTAATCTAGTATATCTACAAGTCCACCTGGAAGTAAGCTTGTATCTCCTGGTTCTTCTACTTTCACTTTCGAAAGCATTTGCCTTACAATAACCTCTACGTGCTTATCGTTTATATCAACACCTTGCATTCTATACACTCTTTGTACTTCTTTTACAATATAGTCTTGAACACCAAGCACGCCTTTTACCCTTACGATATCATGAGGGTTTATAGATCCTTCTGTAACTGGATCTCCAGCTTCTACATATTGACCTGATCTAACTTTCATTCTTGAACCATAAGGAATAGAATACACTCTCGATTCTCCATTTTCTGGCACTATTGCTACTTCTTTTTTCTTTCCAGTTTCATCAAGTTCTACTCTACCGGAAACTTCTGTGATTATAGCAAGACCCTTTGGTTTTCTTGCTTCAAATAGTTCTTCAACCCTTGGAAGACCTTGTGTTATATCTCCTCCTGCAACTCCTCCAGTATGGAAGGTACGCATTGTAAGCTGTGTTCCTGGCTCTCCTATGGATTGAGCAGCAATAATACCTACTGCTTCTCCTATATTCACTTCTTTACCTGTAGCTAAGTTTCTTCCATAACATTTAGAACATACCCCATGAGACGTCTTGCAATTTAAAACGGTTCTTATTTTTACTTTTTCAATTCCAGAATTTATGATTTTTTCTGCATCTTCTTCTTGAATCATGGTGTCTGCTGCCACAAATACTTCTTTTGTTTCTGGATGCACAATTGCTTCAATAGTATATCTTCCTACGATTCTATCGTATAATTCTTCAATAACTTCATTTCCATCTTTATATGCAGCTACTGCAATTCCTTCATTTGTTCCACAGTCTACTTCTCTAACAATAACATCTTGACTGACATCAACTAGTCTTCTTGTTAAATATCCTGAATCCGCTGTACGAAGAGCTGTATCCGCAAGACCTTTTCTTGCTCCGTGAGAAGAGGTAAAGTATTCAAGTACTGTAAGCCCTTCACGGAAGTTAGATTTAACTGGTATTTCAACTGTTTTACCAGATGCATTGGCCATAAGGCCACGCATTCCACCTAACTGTCTTATTTGGTTCTTACTACCCCTTGCTCCAGAGTGCGCCATGATAAATACATTATTTAATCTTCCCAGGTTAGCCATAAGCGCATCCGTTACTTTCTCTGTTGTCTCTGTCCAAGTTTCAATAACTTTCTCATATCTTTCTTCATCGGAAATAAGACCTCTTCTAAAAGCTCTTTCGTATTTTTCTACTCTTTCCTCTGCTTCAGATATTAATTGATACTTTTTCTGTGGAATTTCCATATCCGCAACAGATATAGTGATGGCTCCTTTTGTTGAGAATTTAAACCCTAAAGATTTTATATTATCAAGCATAATAGAAGTGATGGTATTTCCATGCTTTCTAAAGCATTTATCGATAACCTTTCCAAGTTGCTTTTTATCTAATAAGAAATCTATTTCTAGAGCATAAAGATCTTTGCTTCTATCTACAAAGCCTAAGTCTTGAGGGATATTCTCATTGAATATAAATCTTCCTACTGTACTTTCTACTAACTTTCCTTCATCTTCTAACGATAGCTTTCTTTTTACTTTTACCTTTGCATGAAGTCCTACTGCTCCAGTTTGATAGGCAAGCAGCATTTCATTAAAATCTTTAAATATACTACCTTCTCCTTTTTCTCCATCTACTTCTATGGTTAAATAGTAGCTTCCAAGTACCATATCCTGAGTTGGAGTAGTAATTGGAGCTCCATCCTTAGGAGCAAGAATATTATTTGGAGAAAGCATTAAAAATCTAGCTTCTGCTTGTGCTTCAACAGATAATGGAACGTGAACAGCCATTTGATCTCCATCAAAATCTGCATTATATGCAGAACAAACAAGAGGATGTAACTTGATTGCTTTTCCTTCCACTAAAGTTGGTTCAAAAGCTTGTATTCCTAGTCTATGAAGTGTAGGGGCACGGTTTAATAGAACTGGATGTCCTTTGATTACCTCTTCTAACACATCCCATACTTCTGGCCTCACTTTTTCCACCATTCTTTTTGCACTTTTTATATTGTGAGCATGCCCTTTTTCTACAAGTTCATTCATGACAAAAGGCTTAAATAATTCAAGTGCCATTTTTTTTGGTAGTCCACATTGATAAAACTTAAGTTCTGGTCCTACTACGATAACAGAACGTCCTGAATAATCAACACGCTTACCAAGAAGGTTTTGACGAAAACGCCCTTGCTTACCCTTTAACATATCCGATAAGGATTTTAACGGTCTATTTCCTGGTCCTGTAACAGGTCTTCCTCTTCTTCCATTGTCAATTAAGGCGTCTACTGCTTCTTGTAGCATTCTTTTTTCATTTCTAACAATGATATCTGGAGCACCAAGCTCTAATAGTCTTTTTAATCTATTATTTCTATTTATCACTCTTCTATACAAATCATTTAAATCAGAAGTTGCAAATCTTCCTCCGTCTAGTTGAACCATTGGTCTAAGATCTGGAGGAATAACTGGGACTACATCTAATATCATCCATTCAGGTTTATTCTTTGATTGTCTAAATGCCTCAACAACTTCCATTCTTCTAATGGTTCTAATTCTCTTTTGTCCTGTACTATCTTTTAACTTTACTTTTAAATCTTTTGATAGCGTTTCTAAATCAAGCTTTGCTAAAAGCTCTTTTATAGCCTCTGCACCCATTCCTGCTTTAAATGTGTTTCCATATTTTTCTATAGCATCTCTATATTCTTTTTCTGTCAAGAGCTGTCTTTCACTTAGTCCTGTATCACCAGAATCAACTACAATGTACGATGCAAAATATAATACTTTTTCAAGAGATCTAGGAGACATATCAAGAAGTAGGCCCATTCTACTTGGTATTCCTTTAAAATACCAAATATGAGATACAGGAGCTGCAAGTTCTATATGCCCCATTCTTTCACGTCTTACTTTTGATTTTGTGACTTCAACACCGCAACGATCACATACTACTCCTTTATATCTTACTCTTCTATACTTTCCACAATGACATTCCCAATCTTTTGTAGGTCCAAATATTCTTTCACAAAACAAACCATCTTTTTCTGGTTTTAAAGTACGATAATTAATCGTTTCTGGTTTTTTTACTTCTCCTCTAGACCATTGTCTTATCTTTTCTGGGGATGCTAATGCAATTTTTATGGATTCAAAATTGTTTAATTCAAACAAGGAGTTCTCTCCCTTCTTTATGGAATTTTGAATAGTTTAACAAGTAATAGTGAATGCAAGTTATAACATTCACCTTATAACTTGCATTTTTTAAAGAATTAAAAATCAAAATCTTCCTCATCCTCATTCTCTTCTTCATTAAAATCTTCTTCTTCAAACATACTTTCATCAAATTCTATGTCAAAATCATCTGTGTCTAAATCTTCTTCATTTTCTTCAATTGCCTCTGCATTTTCTTCTGTATCACTTTCTTCTGTAGAAATATATTCGAAGTTATCCACGAATTCATCCTCTTCCACAGATTCTTTTACTTCAATTTCTTGATCTTCTTCTGTTAATACTTTTACATCAAGACATAAACTCTGTAATTCCTTGATTAAAACCTTAAATGATTCTGGAATTCCAGGTTCAGGTATATTTTCTCCTTTTACAATAGACTCATAGGTTTTAACACGTCCAATTACATCATCCGATTTAACCGTAAGAATCTCTTGAAGAGTATGAGATGCACCATAGGCTTCTAAAGCCCAAACCTCCATCTCTCCAAATCTTTGTCCACCAAACTGCGCTTTTCCACCTAATGGCTGTTGTGTAACCAAAGAATATGGACCTGTACTTCTTGCATGAATCTTATCATCAACTAAGTGATGCAGTTTAAGCATATACATGTATCCAACAGTTACCCTATTATCAAATGGATCTCCTGTTCTTCCATCATGCAGCTCTAATTTCCCATCCTCTGGATATCCTGAAGATGTTAATGCTTCTCTTATGTCTTCTTCTTTTGCTCCATCAAATACAGAGGTTGCTACATGCCATCCTAAGCTTTTAGCAGCAAGCCCTAGATGTACTTCAAGAACCTGTCCGATGTTCATACGAGACGGAACCCCTAGCGGATTCAAGACGATTTCCACTGGAGTACCATCGGCCATAAATGGCATATCTTCTTCTGGAAGAACTCTTGATATAACCCCTTTATTCCCATGGCGCCCTGCCATTTTATCTCCTACGTTGATTTTTCTCTTTTTCGCAATGTAAGCTCTTACAAGTTCATTTACACCTGGAGGAAGTTCATCTCCATTTTCTCTTGTGAAGACCTTTACGTCTACGATAATTCCTGATTCTCCATGAGGAACCCTTAATGAAGTATCTCTAACTTCTCTTGCCTTTTCTCCAAATATTGCACGAAGTAATCTTTCCTCTGCAGTAAGCTCGGTTTCTCCCTTTGGTGTAACTTTACCTACTAATATATCTCCAGATTCTACTTCTGCTCCTATTCTGATAATTCCTCTGTCATCTAGATTTTTGATCGCGTCTTCTCCCACATTTGGAATATCTCTTGTGATTTCTTCTGGTCCAAGCTTTGTATCTCTTGCTTCTGCTTCATATTCTTCTATATGGATGGTAGATAGTCTATCTTCACGAACCAATCTTTCATTAATAAGAATTGCATCCTCATAGTTATATCCTTCCCATGTCATAAATGCAATAAGACAGTTCCTACCAAGAGCGATTTCTCCTAAATCTGTAGATGGTCCATCCGCTATTACATGACCTTTTTCTACTCGATCTCCTTTATCCACAATTGGGCTTTGATTAATACAAGTTCCTTGATTAGAACGTTTAAATTTAAGCAGTTTATATCTATCTTTATGTCCATCATCTCTTCTAATTACAATTTCATCTGCGCTTAGCTTTTCAATCACTCCTGCATTTTTGGCAACAACTACCGCTCCAGAATCCTTTGCTGCTCTGTATTCTATCCCTGTTCCTATAATAGGTGATTCTCTTCTCACTAAAGGAACTGCTTGACGCTGCATGTTTGATCCCATTAGGGCACGGTTTGCATCATCATTTTCAAGGAAAGGAATCATGGCTGTTGCAACAGAAACCACTTGCTTTGGCGATATATCCATATAATCCACTAAATTCTGTGGAACCATTTCAACTGCACCATTTTTGGTTCTAGATGTAACTCTCTTATTCACGAATCTTCCTTCTTCATCTAAAGGTTCATTTGCCTGCGCTCTGATATATATATCTTCTTCATCTGCAGTTAGGTAGTGTATTTCATGGGTTACGAATCCTGTTTGTTTATCTACCTTTCTATAAGGAGATTCAATAAATCCATATTCATTAATTTTTGCATACGCACTTAATGAGTTGATTAACCCGATATTCGGTCCCTCTGGTGTCTCTATTGGACACATTCTACCATAATGTGAGTGGTGAACGTCACGGACTTCGAATCCAGCTCTTTCTCTTGAAAGTCCTCCTGGTCCTAATGCAGATAATCTTCTTTTATGCGTAAGCTCTGACAGCGGATTTGTTTGATCCATGAATTGAGATAACTGAGAGCTTCCAAAAAACTCTTTTATCGCTGCAGCAACTGGTCTGATGTTAATTAGAGCCTGAGGAGTTGCTACTTCTATATCTTGTATTGTCATTCTTTCTTTGATTACTCTTTCCATTCTAGAAAGACCAATTCTAAACTGATTTTGTAAAAGTTCTCCTACCGATCTTACCCTTCTATTTCCTAAATGATCTATATCATCAATATTTCCTATTCCATGGAATAAATTAAATTGATAACTAATAGAAGCAATAATATCATCCAATATAATGTGCTTTGGAATTAATTCTCTTATTCTATCTTTAATCGCTTCTTTTATCTCTTCTTCACTACTATATGTATCTAAGATTTCTTTTAAAGTAGGATAATGAACTTTTTCTCTTATATTTAAGGAATCTATATTAAAGGCTACATGCTCTTTTATATCAACAAAGTTATTTCCTATAATTTTAACTACTTTTTCTTCATCTCCATAAACTTTTACTACATTTATTCCTGAGTTTTGAATTCCTATTGCTTGCTCAATAGATATTTTTTCTCCTTGCTTAACAAAAACTTCGCCTGTTTCAGCATTTACAATATCCTCTACTGCAACTCTATTCATAATCCTATAGGCTAAAGCTAATTTTTTGTTGAATTTATATCTTCCTACCTTTGCTAAATCATATCTTTTTGCATCAAAAAATAAAGAGTTTAGCAAGGAAGATGCACTTTCAACAGTAGGTGGTTCTCCTGGTCTTAACTTTTTATAAATTTCAATAAGACCTTCTTCTACACTTTTTGTATTATCTTTCTCAAGACTTGCAAATAATCTTTCATCTTCTCCTAAAAGTTCTATTATTTCTGCATCTGTTCCAAATCCTAATGCTCTTAATAAAACTGTTACAGGCTGTTTTCTTGTTCTATCCACTCTTACAGAAACAATGTCATTCGAATCCGTTTCATATTCAAGCCATGCTCCCCTATTTGGAATAACAGTGGAAGAAATAAGTTTCTTACCTGATTTGTCTATTTCTTGACTAAAGTATACACCTGGGGAACGAACTAATTGACTTACAATTACTCTTTCCGCCCCATTTATGACAAATGTTCCTTTTTCTGTCATTAAAGGAAAATCACCCATGAATACTTCTTGTTCTTTTACTTCTCCTGTTTCTTTATTGATTAGTCTTACCTTTACCTTTAAAGGAGCAGAATAAGTAACATCCCTTTCCTTACATTCTTCTACTTCATATTTTGGTTTTTCATCTAGGGAATAGTCTACAAATTCTAAGATAAGATTTCCTGTATAATCTTCGATTGGAGAAATATCTTCAAAAACTTCTTTTAATCCTTCATCTAAAAACCATTTGTAGGAATCTAGCTGAATTTCTATCAGATTTGGAAGTTTCGCAACTTCGTTAATTTTAGAAAAGCTCATTCTAGTTCTTTTGCCTATTGTGACAGGATGTGGCATTCAATTTTCACCTCTCATAATCAAAATAAAACTAAAAAAACACAAAATTTTTCCACTCTAATGCATTCAATAATTTTATCATATTTCATTCATTAAGTCAAGTCTTGAAATAAGAAAGAAATTCCCACTTTACAGTGTTCCCATTTTATGTTTTTATAAAACAATTTTTATCAAAAAATAAAAAAGTCTTTCTTTGGAAATTTTAAAGGAAGACTTTTTTCATTTTCTAACATCATAAAAAAAGGTGCTTTTTAGCACCTTTTTAAACTATTTTACTTCTACTTTTGCTCCAGCAGCTTCTAATTTTTCTTTCATTTGATCAGCTTCTTCTTTAGAAGCGCCTTCTTTAACAGTTTTTGGAGCTCCATCAACTAATTCTTTTGCTTCTTTTAATCCAAGTCCTGTTATTTCTCTTACTGCTTTGATAACGCCTACTTTTGAAGATCCTGCTTCTACTAAAACTACATCAAATTCAGTTTTTTCTTCAGCAGCAGCTCCACCACCAGCAGCTCCAGCTACCATTACAGGAGCAGAAGCAGATACACCGAATTTTTCTTCAGCAGCTTTAACTAATTCATTTAATTCTAAAACTTTCATATTCTCAATAGCTTCTAAAATTTGTTCTATTGTCATTTTTTAAGCACCTCCGATATTATTTAAAAAATTAATTTAATATTAAGCTTGTTCTTCTTGCTTTTTTACTAAAGCATCTAACATATATACAAAGTTTGACATTGGAGCTTTTAAGCTGCCAAGTAATTTTGCAATAAGTACTTCTCTTGAAGGAATTTGAGATAAAGCTTCAATTTTATCTCTATCGTAGAATTCTCCTTCAACAATACCCATCTTTAACTCAAGTTTTGGATGAGTTTTCATGAAATCACTTATTATTCTAGCTGGTGCTACTGGATCTTCGTATCCGAAAGCAATCGCATTTGGTCCAACTAGTAATTCGTCGTTTAATTCATTTATTCCTAAGTCTTTAGCAGCTCTTCTAACAAGAGTATTTTTATATACTTTGTATTCTACACCTGCTTCTCTGAATTGCTTTCTAAGTTCTGTAACTTCTTCTACTTTTAGTCCTCTGTAATCAACTACTACCGCAGAAGAAGACTTTTCTAACTTTTCAGTTATTTCAGCAACAACTTGTCCTTTTAATTCTAACGCCTTAGACATCTAGGTGTCCACCTCCTTCACCTATTTTCTATTTTGCCGTTAATTTAAAAAGCCTTTATATGTTCGTAGACATACAAAGGCTTTAATCTGTAAATTCAAGAATTTATAGAAAACCTCGGTAGGTAAATTTAAGCTTAAAAGCACCTACTGTCTCCGGCAAAATATTTTATTTTTTTCAACATGAACAATTATATAGTACTTTTGAATCTATGTCAAGAGTTTTTAGTCCATTACTCTAGCAGGATTTATTTTAACTCCAGGTCCCATAGTGCTTGCTACTGTAACAGATCTTAAATATTGTCCTTTAGCAGCAGCTGGCTTTGCTTTTATAATCGCTTCTAATAAAGCTGCAAAGTTTTCTTGTAATTTTTCTTTTCCAAAAGAAGCTTTACCTACTGGAACGTGGATGATATTTGTCTTATCTAATCTGTATTCTACCTTACCTGCTTTAATTTCATCTATTGCTCTTGCTACATCAAATGTAACTGTTCCTGATTTTGGATTTGGCATTAAACCTTTTGGTCCAAGTACTCTACCTAGTCTTCCAACAACACCCATCATATCTGGAGTTGCTACAACTACATCGAATTCAAACCAGTTTTCACTTTGAATTTTAGTTACTAATTCCTCTGCTCCTACGAAATCAGCACCTGCTTTTTCTGCTTCTACTGCTTTTTCTCCTTTAGCAAAAACTAAAACTCTTTTTGTTTTACCAGTACCATGCGGAAGAACTACTGCTCCTCTTACTTGTTGGTCTGCATGTCTTGAGTCAACACCTAATTTTATATGGGCTTCAACAGTTTCATCAAACTTAGCAGTTGCTCCTTTAACAGTTATTTCTAAAGCTTCTGAAGCATCATATAATCTACTTTTATCCACTAATTTTGAAGCTTCTACATATTTTTTTCCTTTTTTAGCCATTTTTATACCTCCTTGTGGTTTAAACGGTAAATTTTACCTCCCACTTATTTAGAAAATTAATCTTCTACAACAATACCCATACTTCTAGCAGTACCAGCAATCATACTCATTGCCGCTTCTACTGACGCAGCGTTTAAGTCAGGCATTTTCAGTTCTGCTATTTCTCTTATTTTAGCACTAGATATTTTAGCAACCTTTTTCTTGTTTGGTTCTCCTGAACCTGATTCTAAACCAACAGCTTTCTTAAGTAATACTGCAGCTGGTGGAGTTTTTGTTATAAACGAAAAAGATCTATCTTGATAAACTGATATTACAACCGGAATAATTAATCCAGCTTGATCTGCAGTTTTAGCATTGAATTCTTTACAGAATCCCATTATGTTAACACCGTGTTGTCCTAATGCTGGACCTACTGGTGGAGCTGGTGTTGCCTTACCTGCAGGTATTTGTAATTTAACTTGTCCTATTATTTTCTTAGCCATTTAGTACACCTCCTTAAAAGCGTTTATTATATTAAACTTATATTCTTTCTATCTGGTCAAACTCCAATTCCACAGGAGTCTCCCTGCCAAACATTGATATTAATACCTTTACTGATTCTTTTTCCAGATTAATTTCTTGAACTGTACCTATGAATCCTTCAAAAGGACCATTTTTTACATTTACTGATTCTCCAATTTCTACATCTATCTCAAGAACGGGTTTTTCTACACCCATTGTCTTTACTTCTTCTTCTGATAAAGGTACAGGTTTTGATCCAGGACCTACAAATCCCGTTACACCTTTTGTGTTTCTTACTACATACCAAGATTCATCTGTAATGGTCATTTTCACTAAAACATAACCTGGGAAAATTTTTCTTTGTCTTGTTTTCTTTTTACCATTTTTGGTTTCTACTATTTCTTCTGTAGGAACAACTACATCCAGAATGTATTCTTCCATGCCCCTTGTTTTTACTGTTTTTTCAATAGTAGCCTTAACTTTATTTTCATGTCCTGAGTAGGTATGTACAACATACCATTTAGCTTGTTCTAATTCTGACATATTAGTTTTAGCTGTCATCTTCCTATCAAGATGACACCTACCCTCCTTTGCGGATTTCTCTATTTTAGTATAAGCTTTAATAGGAATCCTATTCCTGAATCAAATGCCCATACTAATATAGTCATTAAAAGACATGTTGTTAGAACTACTCCAGTATACTTAGTCAGTTCTTTTTTATTGGGCCAGTGAACTTTCTTCAGTTCACTCTTTGTACTTCTCAAGAACCTGCCAAAACCTCCAGCATTTTCCTTGTTCGTATTTGCTTGGGCCGCCATCAATGCTTCACATCCTTTATGAACTATTTTGTTTCTTTGTGAGCTGTGTGCGTCTTACAGAATCTGCAGTATTTCTTTAATTCTATTCTGTCTGGATTGTTCTTTTTATTTTTAGTTGTATTGTAATTTCTTTGTTTACATTCAGTACAAGCTAAAGTGATTTTAACTCTCATCTGCTACACCTCCTAAATATTCATAGCCCTATATCCATCTTATCTATTTTTTCGCATAGATTGCTGCTATTATAAACATTACCTTATAAAAGGTATCATATTTTCATGGTTATGTCAATTATTTTTTAGTCTTCCTTGCTAAATCTTTTTGATGTATTTGCTAATTGTGAAATACGTGAAAAAAGAGAAGGAAGCATATCCTTCTCTTTCATTAACAACTTATTCTACTATAGAAGCAACTACTCCAGATGCTACTGTTCTTCCAC
>SWCA01002423.1_pt1 | contig 14859 bp, 12 predicted proteins | sample 4692961 | NCBI WGS metagenome assembly SWCA01 (sample SAMN10267275, study PRJNA491770) | bioreactor metagenome | isolation source: DHS bioreactor inoculated with | place: Japan: off Shimokita Peninsula
ATTGTTTATTTTAATTTCATCTTTATTTGGAACTATTAATCCTCCAACTTTTTTTAAAGGCACTTCAAAATGCCCAAATACATCTCTTTCTGGCTCTCCTTCAAACAAGCCATTTCTTATAAAGCGTTTTACCAATCTATCTTCCAAAGAGTGATAGGAAATGACGCTCAACCTACCTCCTGGTTTTAGCAAATCCGGTGTTTGCAACAAAAGCTCTTTCAAAGCTTCAATTTCTTGGTTGACCTCTATCCGAATGGCTTGATATATTTGAGCCAACACTTTATTTTCGTGTTTAGGTGGCAAAAATTTCTTTAACACCCTTTTTAATTGTTCACTTGTTTTAATAGGTTCAACAGCTCTACTGCCCACAATTAAACTTGCCATGGCTGGCGCTGCTCTCAATTCACCATATTGCAACAACACGTTTTTAAGCTGTTCTTCATCATATTCATTGACTACATGATAAGCCGAAAGACTGCTGCTTTGATTCATACGCATATCCAAATCGGCTTCAAACCTGGTAGAAAACCCTCTTTCTGCCACATCAAATTGATGGGATGAAACACCAAAATCTGCCAAAATACCATCCACTTCTTTCACACCATAAAACCTTAAAAACCGTTTGATGTACCGGAAATTTTCATGGATCAAGGTAAACCTGTCATCGTGAATTGTATTTTCAAGCGCATCAGCATCCTGATCAAAAGCAAATAATTTCCCTTTAGTTCCTAATCGTTTCAAGATCTCCTTACTGTGTCCTCCTCCTCCAAAAGTCACATCCACATAAACACCATCTTCCTGGATATTTAAACCATCTACGGTTTCTTTCAATAATACTGGATTATGATAGTCCATGCGCTTCATCATCTTGTCCCATAACTTCCTCAGCCAGATCTGCAAAATCTACAGTAGCATCGTCTATGGCCTGTTCATACTTATCTTTATCCCAAATTTCCACAATGTTCACAGCAGCCGAAAGCACAATCCCTTTGGAGATATCAGCAAAAACAACCAAATCCTTTGGTATCAACAAACGCCCCGTAGCATCAATTTCCACGACTTTAACACCAGCCGTAAAACGCCTAATAAAATCGTTGTTCTTTTTCTTGAACCGGTTAAGCTTATTAATTCGCTGCATCAAAGCCTCCCACTCTTCCATGGGGTACAATTCCAAACAAGGTTGAAAAACTGCTCGCTTTAAAACAAACCCATTTTGCAAAACAGGAGACAACTGCTTTTTAAGCGCAGCAGGAAGCATCAGTCTGCCTTTTGCATCTACTTTACATTCGTATGTTCCTATTAATGAGTTCAAAGGGGTTCGTTCTCGATTTTGTGTTTAAGTTTCAAATATATCGAAAAATATACCACATTTTACCACATTTTACCACTTTGTTGATAAATTTTCGATTAACAGCATGTTTATTTCGTTATTTCAGAAGCTTCATAAATGTTAAAAGCTCTTTTTCAGAAGGTTACAAAATGGATGTATTTTTAAAGACATCTTGTTAATATCTCTTTAACAAGGCGCACTAAGGAGATGTAATTATTATGAAAATAATATGAATGATTTAACTATATTTGTTTCAATGTTAAGATTAACGAATTAATGGCGCATCGACTAAAAAAAGAAAAAGATTACAGATATATTGAAGTTGGCGAAGGAACACCCATAATTGTGCTCCACGGATTAATGGGTGGATTGAGTAATTTCGAGTCGGTTACAAAATACTTTAGCACCAAGGGTTATAAAGTTGTAATTCCTGAATTACCAATCTATACGATGTCCTTATTAAAAACCAACGTTAAGAGTTTTGCTAAATATTTACACGATTTTATTGAGTTTAAAGGATTTGACGAAGTCATTTTGTTAGGAAACTCTTTAGGTGGACACATAGGTTTATATCATACAAAATTATATCCTAAAAAAGTAAAAGCCTTGGTTATTACTGGCAGTTCTGGACTATATGAAAGTGCCATGGGTGGAGGTTATACCAAACGTAGTGATTACGAGGTGATAAAGAAAAAGGCACAAGACGTATTTTACGATCCTGAAATTGCCACCAAAGAAATAGTTGATGAAGTTTATGAAACTGTAAACGACAGAAACAAACTTATTAAAACATTGGCCATTGCCAAGAGTGCCATTAGACACAACATGGCAAAAGATTTGCCCAACATGACCACTCCAACTTGTATTATTTGGGGGAAAAACGACACAGTGACACCTCCTGAAGTTGCTGAAGAATTTAATGAACTCTTACCAGACTCCGAACTGTTTTGGATAGACAAATGTGGCCATGCTGCCATGATGGAACATCCAGATGAGTTTAATGAGATTTTAAATAACTGGTTAACCAAAAAAGGGTTTTAAACCCTTTAAAAACACATTCCTTTTTAGGGAAATGATCTATGGAAATAAAATCGGCTGAATTTGTAATGAGCAATTCCGATGTTTCTAAATGCCCAAAAAACACCATTCCGGAATATGCATTTATTGGCAGAAGCAACGTGGGAAAATCGTCTCTTATAAACATGCTAACCAATAGGAAAAGTTTGGCAAAAACTTCTGGAAGACCAGGAAAAACACAGCTTATCAATCATTTTATTATCAATAAAAATTGGTATTTGGTAGACCTGCCTGGTTATGGTTATGCCAAGGTTTCCAAAAGTGCAAAAAAAACTTTCCAAAAATTCATAACCCAATATTTTAGCTTGAGAGAGCAGTTGGTTTCTGCCTTTGTATTGGTGGATATTAGGCACAAACCCCAACCCATAGATTTGGAATTTATGCAGTGGCTGGGAGAAAATGGTATTCCTTTTTCCATTATTTTTACCAAAGCCGATAAGCTTAAACCCAAAGCCATTGAAAAGCACGTAGCCGATTATAAAGCCATCATGCTGGAAGCTTGGGAAGAAATGCCTAACTATTTTATTACTTCATCCTCAAAGGACATTGGCAAAGATGCCGTTTTGGAATACATACACTCACTTAATAAAAACATGCGATTAGACTAAACCGATTGGCTGCTGCAAAACGGGAAACTTTATCATAGCTTTAGCAAAAAAACTTAGGCGCTTTTTACATCTAAAGCATCTCTTAAAGCATTGCCTATAAGCATGAAAGCCATAACCAAACTCATGATGCAAAAACCTGGAATTAACGCCAAATAAGGCTTTCCTAAAATAATATAATTGTAATGGTCTTTAATCATGGCTCCCCAACTAGCCATGGGAGGTTGTGCGCCAATGCCCAAAAAACTCAAGCCACTTTCAATTAAAATGGCAGCCGCAAAATTTGCGGCTGAAATAACAATCACAGGAGCCATGATATTTGGCAAAATATGTTTGGTTATTATCCTAAAATCGTTAAATCCCAAAGCTCTGGCGGCAGTTACGTACTGCATTTCTTTTACACTTATAATTTGCCCACGTACCACTCGGGCTACTTCAACCCACATGGTTAAACCTACGGCAATAAACACTTGCCAAAAGCCTTTGCCTAAAGCTAAGGTAATGGCAATAACCAAAAGTAAGGTTGGTATGGACCAGGTTACATTAATAATCCACATGATGAAAGCATCTATTTTCCCACCAAAATAGCCTGCCACACTTCCCATAAAAATACCTATAACCAATGAAATAAAGACTGCTACAAAACCTATAAAGAAAGAAATTCTTGCCCCAACAAGAATACGACTTAACAAATCGCGTCCATATTTGTCTGTACCAAAAATAAAAGTTTGCTCTTTAATAAATGTGGCTTTGTTAAAGTTTGGGTAATTGTTTAAATCCAATTCTTTTTCGGCTCCTTCAAGACCATCGGAAGCATATTCTGTATATAACAATTTGTTGCCTGTTATTCGATATGCCGATATTGGTATTTCGGAGGCTGGATTTTTTTTACCAAAAAACAGCCTATCAATAACAGATTGGTCTTGAGCGATACTGGAAGGGATGCTGAGCATCTGCACCTTAAAGCCAGGTTTTTTGGAATGTATGGACAAATGCATCTGGTTGGCATGCTGCGAATTGTCTGGAGCTAAAACATAGGCAAACACTGAAACAAAACCTACCAAAACAATAAACCAAAAGCTAAAAACGCCCCAAAAATCCTGTTTGAATTTTTGGAGCGCTAAAGTACTTAATGAGCCTGTAATTTCACTCATTGATTATTAATCTTTAACATTGGCTACCTTTTTGATGGCATAAGACATTTTTAAGTCTTCCAATACGTTAATAGCTTCTTCCACATACACATCCTGACTTAAACTTTTATGCCAACGGTCTCTTTTTTCTTTAAGGATGGTATCGGTTTTAAACAGTTCTTTTTCATAAGGCAGGGATTCAAAGGTTAGATTACTTTGATATTCGGAAATTTTATCAAAACGCTTGGCTTCTTCTTCATTTAACTCTAATTGCGCCTTATATTTTTTATAGTTTAAGGAATGAATGTTTTCGTCCATTCTGGTTTTGATCCACTTGGCATTTTCACCTATTAGCTTTAGTTGCTCATTCGCATTCATACGCTGGGTACTGTTCTCTATGGTTTCATTGTAGTCAAAATATCCATCCCAAAAGGTATAATCCACAGAATCGATTTTATCCCAAGGTAATGGGTTTTTTTGGTCTTTTTCACCTACATCTATAAAACTATATCTATCTAAAACAACCACATCACTTTTAACCCCTTCAAGTTGGGTTGAACCTCCATTGATTCTGTAGAATTTTTGGGTGGTTAATTTTAAAGCACCTAAATCGCCATTTTTATTATTTCTAACCATGTTGTTTAAATCCAAAAAGTTTTGAACGGTTCCTTTACCATAGGTTTGCTTGCTACCTATCACAATGGCACGTTTGTAATCCTGCATGGCTGCTGCTAAAATCTCAGATGCTGAAGCAGACAACTCATTCACCATAATTACCAAAGGGCCATCCCAAACAATGGATTTATCCTTGTCTTTTAACACTTCTTTTGGCTCTCCAGTTGCCCTAACTTGTACTATGGGGCCTTCTTTAATAAACATACCTGCTATATCCACTACCACAGGAAGCGACCCTCCTCCATTATTTCTTAAATCCAAAACAAGACCTTCCATGCCTTCAGCTTTTAAGCGCTCTATTTCCTGTTTAATATCTGAAGCAGCATTTCTGCTTTTGTAATCTTCAAAATCCACATAAAATTTTGGGAGATTGATAACCCCAAAACGTCTGTTGTTTTTTTCTACTATGGAAGACTTGGCATAGGTTTCCTCAATTTCAACCACATCTCTGGTGATACTGATATCTTCAATGGTACCATCAACCTTTTTTACGGTTAGGATAACAGTGGTGCCTTTAGGCCCTTTTATAAGTTTAATGGCATCGTCTAGACGCATACCCACAATATTTACCGGTTCTTCTTCATCTTCTTGACGCACCTTCATGATAATATCGCCTACCTCCAGCTCGTTCCCTCGCCATGCTGGACCTCCGGAAATAAGCTCAACAATTTTGGTGTTATCCATACGCTTGGACAATCGGGCTCCAATCCCTTCCAGTTTTCCGGACATTTGCTGATTGAAATTCTCCTTATCTTCGGGGGCAAAATAGTTTGTATGAGGATCAAATTCCTCTACAATGGCATTGATATACATAGAAAACCAGTCCTGTCTGTCCAGGTCGTCTATATAATCGTTATAATATAAATCGATGGATTTTAGGGTTTCTGCCCGAGCTTCAGCTTCAATTTCTGTAAGTGTTTTCTTTTCTTCGCTGGTTTCTTGTGCAGACATTAAATCGTCGTAATTTACCAGATTAGAAAATTTAAGCTGTTGTCTCCAACGCTCTTTCATTTGCTTTTTGTTCTTTACATAACCAATATTTTCGTAATCGGAATTAAATTCTTCGTCTATAGAATAATCAAATGGCGTGTCCAAAACTTCCTTGTAAATGGCTTTAGACTCCTCGATACGTTGCACCAAACGGTCGTGGGTTAAATTGAAAAACGAAATGTCGTATTCTTTTAACTGATCGTCCAATTGGAATTTAAAGGCTTCAAATTCTTCAATATCCGATTTATAGAAATATCTTTTTAAAGGATCCAGTTGGTCCAAATAATCTGCAAATACCTCTGCAGAAAAATCATCGTTTATCTCTTTTGGATCAAAGTGTCCTCGTTGTAAGACATAAGTAATGACCTGTATCAGTAATTTATCTTTATCTGGATCTTCAAACGTTTTTGTAGTAAAACTACAAGAAGCAAATGCCAATAAAAGCACTAACACCAAAATCTTATAATTCCTTTTCATAAATCTTATCATATTAATTTAATAATCACTTTTTAGGATTGAAATTTGTGGGCAATTTAAAACCTAATCGATTAAATTTTCCCAAAAGTGTCTTTTTATTTTACTAATTTAAAGAAAAAACTATGCCAATAAAGACAATTGGTACTAATTTTTTGTTAAACCAGAAAAATTCATGTTTTCCGTAGGAAATTATGTATTTTAGCACTGTTAATTTATAGTTGGAATGACAGAAAAACCTCTAATTTTAGTAACCAATGACGACGGAATAACAGCTCCAGGAATTCGAGCTCTTATAGAAGTCATGAAAGAACTTGGAGATGTGGTAGTGGTAGCTCCAGACAGCCCACAAAGTGGTATGGGACATGCCATTACCATTAATTCCATGTTGCACTTGGAACGTGTTTATATAGATGAAGGAAACCAGGAAGAATACAGTTGTTCCGGCACACCAGCCGATTGTGTGAAACTGGCTGTAAGGGAAATACTAAAAAGAAAACCCGATTTATGCGTTTCTGGCATAAACCATGGCTCCAATTCGTCTATAAACGTAATCTATTCAGGCACCATGAGCGCAGCCTTGGAAGCCGGAATTGAAGGCATTCCTGCCATTGGGTTTTCGCTTTTGGATTATAACTACAATGCCAATTTTGAAGTTGCCAAAAAATACGCAAAAACCATAGCCAAAAATGCTTTGGAAAACGGCATTCCAGAACAGGTGGTTTTAAATGTCAATTTTCCCAATTTACCTGAAAAAGATATGAAAGGCATCAAGGTTTGCAGACAAGCCAGAGCCAATTGGGAAGAGGAATTCGATAAGAGACAGTCGCCACAAGGCAAAGATTATTATTGGCTAACTGGAAAATTTGTAAATTTAGACCATGGTGACGATACAGATGAATGGGCCTTGGAAAACGGCTATATTTCTGTAGTTCCTGTACAATTTGATTTAACGGCACATCATGCCATTACAACTTTAAACACTTGGGATTTTAATAAAACTTAACACTTGCTTGTATGAAAAAGGAATTGCTTATTGGTGTTGTCGTTGGTCTTATTGCCAATGTGATAGGGCTTTATTTTGCCACTAGTTTCTTAGGGAATGGCGAAGATGTTGTTTCGGTCCTAAAAGCGGCTTCTTCTGAAGGCTTTTTGGGCAAACTCATCAGTTTGGGAGCCATATTAAACCTTCTGGCGTTTTTTGTGTTTATTAAAAAAAGACAGGATTATAGGGCAAGAGGCGTACTTTTAATTACAATTATTATTGCTGTTTCAACGTTTGTATTTAAATTTATCTAGATGAAATACTATATTATTGCTGGAGAAGCTTCTGGAGACCTTCATGGCTCAAACCTAATGAAAGCATTGCTTAAAGAAGATGTCAATGCCCAGTATAGGTTTTGGGGAGGCGACTTAATGGAAGCCACTAGCGATACCTTAGTAAAACATTATAGGGATTTGGCTTTTATGGGCTTTGCCGAAGTGCTCATGAACCTGAGAACCATATTTAAAAACCTGTCTTTTTGCAAAAAAGATATTGAAGCTTTTAACCCAGATGTAATTGTTTTTATTGACTACCCTGGGTTTAACTTAAGAATAGCCAAATGGGCAAAACAAAAAGGCTTTAAAACACATTACTATATCTCCCCTCAAATTTGGGCCTGGAAAGAAAACCGAATCAAAGCCATAAAAAGAGATGTGGATGAAATGTATGTGATACTTCCTTTTGAAAAAGATTTTTACGAAAAAAAACATAACTACCCAGTTCATTTTGTGGGACACCCAACCATAGACGCCATAGCAAACAGGCATCAAGTGGACGAGTATGCCTTTCGGGCTGACTACGAGTTAAACGAAAAACCCATCATTGCCGTTTTACCTGGAAGCAGAAAACAGGAAATTAAAAAAATGCTATCGGTGATGCTTTCTTTGGTAAACCAATACCCCAATTACCAATTTGTTATTGCTGGCGCTCCAAGTCAGGATTACAGTTTTTACCAGCCTTTTATTAAAAATGCCAACGTGGGTTTTATTTCCAACAAGACCTATGATTTACTCTCTGTCTCTACAGCTGCTTTGGTTACTTCTGGAACTGCCACTTTAGAGACAGCTTTATTTAAAGTGCCTCAAGTTGTGTGTTATAAAGGCAATTGGATATCCTATCAAATTGGGAAACGCGTAATCAATCTTGAGTATATTTCTTTGGTGAATTTAATCATGGATAAAAAAGTGGTTACGGAATTGATCCAGGACAACTTTAACACCAAATCCTTAAAAAGGGAACTGGACCTCATTCTAGACCCTTACGAGCGTACAAAGTTTTTTATTGATTATTACGAACTTGAGAAGAAACTTGGAGGAAAGGGAGCTAGCCAAAAAACAGCGAAACTAATTTACAATGCCATTAAAAATTAACATGCGAAAAACAGTCTTTTTATTGTGTCTTCTATTAAGCTTATCGGCTTGCAAGTCGTCCAAAAAAACAGCAGCTTCAAGCAAAAAAACAACTAGAACAACAGCGGTTGCCAAAAAACCCAATAACCACGTAAGTCCTGCCTCAAAAGCCAGCATAGAAAACATTATTAAAACAGCCGAAAAATACAATGGAGTGCGCTACAAATATGGTGGATCCTCTAAAAAAGGCATGGATTGTTCTGGCCTAATAACCACAGCCTATAGCAGCGAAAACATCTTGCTGCCCAGAACCACTGGAGCTTTGGCAACTACCGGAAACTGGGTAGATGTCAAAGAAGTTCAAAAAGGCGATTTACTGTTTTTTGCAACCCAAAAAAACAGCCGAAACATCAACCATGTTGGCCTGGTTACCGAAGCCAGGTCTGGTTATGTGGAATTTATTCATTCCACCACAAGCAGTGGTGTGATTACTTCTAGATTATCTGAAAAATATTGGTATTTTGCTTTCGTACAAGCACGTAGAATATTATAAGTTTTTTAGTATCTTACTTATGTGAAACTACTTGACTTTGTTATTGTTAAGCTAACCATTTGTTTGGTTTTAGGAATTCTATTGGCTCAGGTTACAGATATTTCCTTAACCGGTTCTGTAATAATTACGGCCATACTTATAGTATTCCTTAGCATAGCCTATGTCCTTTCCAAGCCTTTGTTCACCAGAAATATCTGGTTTGGAACCATAGCCTTTTTAACCATGGTCTCCCTAGGTGTTAATATTGAAAAGCTACACGACCAGAAACTCCATAAAAACCACTATACAGCTTACAGTAACCATTTAAACGAAACCCCTTCCTTAATAAAGCTTAAAGTTTCAAACCTTTTAAAATCCAACACTTACAACGACAGATATGTTGTGAAACTCTTAAAAATCGATAGTATTTCAGTTAACGGATTGGCATTGCTAAATTTGAAAAAAGACTCCTTGTCCAGTGCGTTTGAAGTTGATGATATCCTGTTTGTAAAAACATCTTTACTTCCCATTAAAAGCCCTATAAATCCGGGGCAATTCAATTACAAATCGTTTTTGGAAAACAAATACATCTATTCGCAAATGTATGGCACTTACCAAGAAACATATATTGTAAGCAAGGAAAAGCACACACTGTTTGGCTATGCCAATGCCTTAAGGGCACATATTAACCAAGAGCTTAAAAAATATCCGTTTAAACCAAATGAACGCGCCATAATCAACGCCCTTTTATTGGGTCAGCGAAATGATATTTCCAAAGAAATCTACGAAGACTACAAAAACTCTGGAGCCGTTCACATCCTTGCTGTTTCCGGTTTACATGTAGGCATCATTTTATTGTTTTTAAATATGCTGTTCAAGCCAGTGGGGTTGCTCAAGCATGGACGCGTATATAAAATCATCCTGATTATCTTATGCCTATGGGGATTTGCAGTCATTACAGGTCTTTCTGCCTCTGTTACCAGGGCAGCACTAATGTTTAGCCTGGTCGCAATTTCCTTAAATTACAAAAGACCTACCAACACATTGAATATTTTAGCTTGTTCGGCATTTATCATTTTACTTTTTAAGCCCAACATACTGTTTGATGTAGGGTTTCAGTTAAGTTATTTGGCTGTGATTGCCATTGTAACCATCTATCCCTTACTGTATAGCTTTTGGCAGCCCAAATATTGGGTAGTGGATAAGTTATGGCAAGCTTTTATCGTATCCATCGCTGCACAGTTTGGTGTCTTGCCTATAAGTTTATATTATTTTCATCAAATCCCAGGACTGTTTTTTCTCTCAAATGTTATTGTCATCCCTTTTCTAGGAATTATTTTGGCTTATGGCATTGCTGTAATTGTCCTGGCCTTATGCAACATATTACCCAATTTTGTGGCTCTGTTCTATGGAAAGATAATTGGATGGATGAACCAGTTTTTTAGATGGATTTCCCAACAAGAAGCGTTCCTGTTTAAGGACATAGCATTCAACCTGCTTCAAGTATTGACCAGTTATGCCATCATTGTAAGCATATACCATGTTTACAAACATAAAGACTATAAAAATTTACGCATGCTTTTGGTGGCTATAATATTGTTTCAATCTGCAAGCCTGTACACTAAATATCAAACAAAAACCGATTCCAAATGGATAGTGTTCCATAAAAGCCAATCTTCCATTCTTGGCTTTCAAGGAAACGGCATCCTGCAAGTACATCATTCGCTGGATAGCACAAAACTGTTAAACGAAACCATGCTTGTAAATTATGCAACTAAACATCATATTTCAGAGATCAAGCAAGAGGACATTCTGCCCCTTTACCGACTAAACAAGAAGCTCCTTTTAATTATAGACAGCCTTGGTGTGTACCAAGTTTCCAGCTTTAAACCAGAACTCGTCTTACTACGCGATTCCCCTAAAATCAATCTGGTTCGGCTTATTGATAGTTTGAGTCCGAAACTGATAATTGCAGATGGCAGCAACTACAAATCCTATGTCATGCGATGGGAAGCGACCTGTAAAAACAAAAAAGTCCCTTTTCATCATACATATAAAAAGGGAGCTTTTGTAGTAAATTTAAAAGGGGATTAATTTGAGAATTCCGGTTTAAAAGCACTGTAATAAGCAGAAAAATCTTCTTGTGTTTTCATGTTTACATGCGCATCATTTTTAAACAATTTCAAATACAGTTCCAGCTGTTGTGGCGTTTTATACCCAATAACCGGGCTTAAAAACTCGGCCTGCTCATCCAAAAACAAAATGGTTGGATAAGACCTGACACTAAAATAGGTCGATAATTGGTGTTGCGAATTACGTCTGTTGGCATTGGCAGGATTATAACCCGGATTTGTAAAGGTGTTACCCTTAAAATTAATGGTCTCGTTGCCTTCGGCATTAAATTTCACGGCATAATAATGCTTGTTTACGTAGTCTGCCACATCTTTGTTTTTAAAAGTGTTTTTATCCAACATTTTGCATGGTCCACACCAGTTGGTATAGGCATCAATCATTATTTTTTTTGGGTTTTTCTTTTGTAGCGCTACAGCTTCTTCTAAAGTGACCCAGTTAATTTCTTGAGCAGATATATTAACAACAAATAATAAAATGGCAAATACAGATAGTAATTTTTTCATAATAATGTATAATTTCAAACTTAGTAAATAAGTTCTGTAGGTTTCAAAAACTGTTCCTAAAATATAAAAAACACTCCAATTCAGGAGTGTTTTCTATAAATTTTAACGCTTTATTCGATTAACGTACGTTATGCATCAATCGTTTTAATAACGGGTTTAATATAATGGAGATAATTCCAACACCTATAGGGATTAAGGTAAAAATTAAAAAGAAGGTCCCTAAGGAATATTGTTCTGAAATTTTATCTATCATGCCTCCCATGGTACCCGCTGCTTTTTGTCCAACGGCAATGGCCAAATACCAAACCCCAAACATAAATCCAATCATTCTGGCAGGTACCAACTTACTTAAATATGATAAGCCTACTGGGGAAATACATAACTCGCCCATGGTGTGCAACAAATAAGCCAATATTAAAAAGATGATACTAACCGAAGCTGTTTTGGCTCCTGAAGGTATCTCTGAAGCTCCATATGATAAGATGGCAAAACCTAAACCTAACAAAATTAAACCTAAACCGTATTTCATGGCAGCGCTTGGATTGTATTTGCTTTCCCACCAACGAGAAAACAAAGGTGCCAAGGTAATAATAAAGAACGAGTTTAAAATACCAAACCAAGTGGCTTCAATCTCGTTCCCTTCTTGAGAGAACTTGTCCATCAACCTAAATATAACCAAGAACCACAAACCAGCAAAGGCCAGAGCCAAAATGACATTGGACAAACCTATTCTGGAAAACGTTTTTTTGGCCAACAACCAAAGTACCCAAGTAATGATCATTAATGGAACGGTTGTCAACAAAGCATCAACCACTTTAAATATCATGGCCGAACTTCCTACCAAGGTCCTATCTGTGTAATCTCTGGCAAAAAGCGTCATGGAGCCTAAAGATTGCTCGAAAAACGCAAAGAAAAATACAGTAAACACCCCAAAGATAGACACGGCTATAATACGGTCCCTAACAATTGGTAAATACCTGGCAATTCTTGTTACAAGCAAGATTAGGAATAATGCCAAGGCACAAAGCACCACAAAATTGGAACCGCTTAAATTACCTACTGTAAATGGCACCAAACTGGAGCCATCAATTTTTTCCAATGGATCGTTAAACAGATAAATCAAACCTCCAAGGGAAGATAACACCACTAAAATTTTATCGAACATGGTAAAAGGGTTCAACTTTTCATCTGCATCTGGCTCTTCTTGTTCTTTAGGTGCTTCCTCATTGATATTCTGAGGGATTTCAACCACATGTTTTATGGATGGTTTGCCACCTACGTTTCCAAACAAATCTTTAGCCAACCAAAACTGAAGCATCCCCAATAACATGAAGATTCCTGCCAAACCAAAGCCCCAAGACCAACCGTAGTTTTCAGCCAGATAACCACATAACATCATTCCAAAAAAAGCACCTGCATTTACTCCCATATAGAAAATGGTATAAGCACCATCTTTTTTGGATTCCTTGCCTTTATACATTTCAGAAATAATAGAGGTAATATTGGGCTTAAAGAAACCGGTTCCCACTACCAACAAGGCCAAACCTATGTAAAAGCTTGTGGTGGTCTCAAAAGCCATGGAAGCGTGCCCTAAGGTCATGATCAAACAACCTATAACCACAGCCACACGATATCCTGTAATTTTATCGGCAACCCAACCTCCTATTATTGGAGTTAAGTAAAGTAAGGAGGCATAAGTACCTATTAAAGCCAAAGCATGTTCCCTTGGCCATTCCCATCCTGGATTATCACTTAAAATTGGAGCTGTTAAAAACAATACCAATAATATACGCATCCCATAAAACGAGAAACGTTCCCACATTTCGGTAAAAAACAGTACAAACAGTCCGGCTGGATGGCCTATTACCTTGTCTTTAAATAGATTTTCAACATCTGTATTCATATATAATAAATTTAGTTAGTTCTTTTTTTAGTGGACATTGCCCATTAATTTTTTCATTAATGGCGAAAAGATCAATACCACAAGTCCTGCCCCAAGGGCATACTTGGCAATTAAGCCAAACCCGTCTGTATATATTGCCAATGTTTGTAAACCACCAACATTTACGTCGGTACTTTCAACGGCTAGTTGTTTGGAAATAAAACCTACAATTTGAAAAGCATATGCCGATGACAAAAACCAAATCCCCATCATAAAGGCAACAATTCTTTGTGGCGACAAATCGGTTATTTTAGAGAGCCCTACTGGAGACATAAACAATTCTCCAATGGAAATAACCACATACATGATAAACAGGTAAGCAAATGGAACCATACCGTTCTCGTCTGCACTTCCTCCACTTAAGGATAGAATATAAAAACTCAAACCAGCCAGTAACAAGCCCAAACCAAATTTATAAGGGGTTCTAGGGTTTAAATTCTTTTTGGACAAATAGGCCCAAAGCAACGAAATTGGGATGGAAAGCACAATGATAACCAACGAGTTTAACGAGTTGGTTTGACTGGCGTTCATAATACCCTCTAAATCCACATTTCTGTCGGCAAACAAGGTTATAACACTTCCGGACAATTCATGGAAACCCCAAAACAAGGTCATGAAAAAGGTTATTAAAACGGCCATGATTAATTTTTTTCGCTCATCTGGTTTGGATTTAATAATCACATATGTCATAAAAATCAAAACGCCAACACCTATGAGCTTAAAAAGCAAATTCACCACGTTCTGATCCCCTAAAAAGGTATCTCCTCCACCAATATCCTTATAACTTGCCAACATAAGTGCTACCACAGGAGCTGCTAAAAAGGCAACAATGGGAACAAATGTTTTTTGTGGAATACCCAATATTTTCTTTTCATATATTTCCTTATTGGGAGGCATTCCCCTGTCTCCAAACACATTCTTTTTTATACCACTCCAAAAGAATAGGAGACCTGTTAACATCCCAATTCCAGCAAGTCCAAATCCATAGTGCCAGCCATAGGTTTCACCAAGCCAACCACAAAGCAATGGCGCTGCAAAACCTCCAATATTGATTCCCATGTAAAAGATGGT
>SWCA01008398.1_pt1 | contig 14846 bp, 9 predicted proteins | sample 4692961 | NCBI WGS metagenome assembly SWCA01 (sample SAMN10267275, study PRJNA491770) | bioreactor metagenome | isolation source: DHS bioreactor inoculated with | place: Japan: off Shimokita Peninsula
TTTACCAGCCCTGTTAAAACGCGCTCCGAGCCGGTTAAGTTAATTCGCAGCCTGTTGATTTTGTGCCACAAGGACCGTGGAGCAGTCGATCCTTTTCGTGGATAAGTCCACGCTTTTCGGCAAGTGTTCCATGGCTCTCATGGACAAGTCTGCGAAGACCGTGGAATAGTCCATAATATTCGCGGACGAGTGCCAGACGAGGCCGGCGGGGCGCCAGATAATAGACAGGAGGCGGCAAATCGGGAAAAAGATATGAATTGGAAAATCGATCAGGTGTTCATCAGAACAGGCATTTGCCTCTTTGCTCAAACGTAGGCACAATAGAGATTTGGGCTAAAGCCTGGCTTGAGTCGTCACAACTGCCCGGCCCTTTAGGGCCGGGTTACTGACTGGTGCGGCCCCCACAGTTAGCGGAAGAAAGATAATGAGCATCATCAGTAACGCCCTGATTTATCCGGGGAGACGAGACAACCTACAACGACCGGACTTTAGCTCAGAACCCATTTAAGTCACCCAAGCCGAACAAATGACATCAATCAGAAAACTGCAGAACGGTTTACCAGCAAAGATCATTATCTTGGTGACTGAAAAAATAAAGCTTTTGGCGTGGGGAGAATTCGTAAGTATTCAGGCGGTTTAATGAGTATTGAGTTGGAAACTCAAAATAGCTGGCTGCTTGTTCGGGCAATGCGGAAAGATGGGGCAAGAGGACGATCAGCAGGATTGATAAAATGACAGCATATAAAGTAACATATCTGATTTGGGTTCTTTTTTCAATCATCGGTTGCGAAAGGAATCATATTTCTGAAGAGAAAATACTGAGTGATATTTTTCCGCAATTAGTTGACAGCTTGCATATCAAATGGAGACCTATACCGCCTCCACCTCCTCCGCCACTTTTTGATAAGGATTCAGATTTTGTTGGATTCGATTCGACAAAAATGGAATTAATCCTTTTAAAGCATCAAACATATCTGAGAAGAATTGACTCTAAAGATTCAAGGATAATTATTGGTATAGCGGATTCTTGTTTTCTCATCGACTGGAATGGTTTGAAATTTAGGACGTATAGTGAGGATGAAATAGTGAGCACATTAATAATCATGAACGAACCAAAAACAAATGTATCAAAAGAACTAAATCTTAGCCAAATAGATACTTCGAATGACTTAAAACTAGTTTTAGAATCAGAAATTGATAAAAAATATACAAATATTCGGTCAACCTTCAAAAATCATAAATTTGCAGGTCTACTTAAATTTTCAAGGATATACCTCCTTGAAACTAGCGACTTTGGACTGTTGCAGACTGAATATTACTTAGACGAATGGGATGGATACAGTTTCTTTATTGTTATTGAAAAGACTGATAAAAAATGGCGGGTAAAAAGATTGTTAAAAAATTGGGTGTCTTAAAAATTCTTTTACCAACGCTTGCCCCCTAGTCAAGGGTTGCTTGCATACGCTTTAGTCTGGAGGATATACTAACTAAGTATTGTCTGATTTTAACTACCTGATTGGTAGGATTTTGAATATTGTATTTTAAATTTGTATTTTTTGAGAATCCTCAGCCGGCAGGAACCTCACCGGATCAATCATTCGGCCTGTAGCTTTCGAGTGAGGGCTTCACTCGAAGTGAAACCCTCACGATTCTATCTTCAGTGCCAAGCATGTGCTTCCTGCTTATTCAATCAATTGAATTTGTACTGATGCTTCTTTTAAACCCGCTGATGTGGCTTTTAGTGTCGCTAGTCCGGTGCTCTCTTTCGCCTGAACGATGGCCAGGCATTTTCCGTAGAACGCCTTGATGCCAGATCCTTTAAAAGGTTCGTGACTCGTTGGGTCGCCATTGTCGACTCCTACGAGCGAGGCGTTACCAAGCACTTCAAACTGGATTGGATGGCGGGCATTGGGAACTGGGTTTCCTGCTTCATCCAATACTTCGGCGGTGACAAAAGACAAGTCATAGCCTTCAGCATGAATTTCCGATCGGTCGGCAGTCAAACGAATTTGAGCAGCGTGTCCGGCGGTTTTTATTTCTTTTTCCAAAACCACCTGTCCGTTGGTTTTGGACACGGCTTTTATTGTGCCCGGCTCAAAAGGCACACGCCACATCAGGTGCAACTGGTCATCCGTTTTTGTTCTGGTTCCCAGCGACTTGCCGTTTATAAAAAGCTCCACCTCCTCGGCGTTGGTGTACGACCAAATGTCAACCTCTTGCCCTTCTTCCCAGTTCCAATGCGGGAACAGATGCAGCACATCCTTATCTTTGGCCCATTCGCTTTGGTACAGGTAATACACATCTTTTGGGAATCCTGCCAGGTCGATGATGCCGAAGTACGAACTTCGCGAAGGCCACCAATAGGGGGTAGGTTCGCCCAGGTAGTCGAATCCGGTCCACACAAACATTCCGGAGATGTGATCGAACTTTTTCACCATGCCCCAGCTTTTTTCGTGCGTCGAGCCCCAGGGGACATGGCAGTTGTCGTACGACGAGCAGGCATGCGACGGATCGTGGAAGGGCTTGTCCCAGCGCTCGGGCCAGGTTAGCATGCTGTCGCTGGGCATGCGGTAATAGCCGCGGGTCATCAGCCCCGAAGTACTTTCCGTCACAATAAACGGCATGCCCGGGAAATTTTCGGGTACGCCTTCAAACCATTCGTGATGGTAGTTATAGCCGATCATGTCCAGGGCCTTGGCTTTGTAGATATGGTTGTTGGGGTTGGGCTCGTTGTTTCCGGTGGTGATGGGCCGGGTTGGATCGAGCTGTCGGACGATATTAGCCAACTTTTGCGTGAGCAGCGAGTTGATGCTTAGTCCTTCCCCCTCGTGCGTCAAAGCACTGTCGTCACGTTTGAAATTCAGCAAGAGGTTGGCTGATTTCGCATCCAGCGTATCGGCATCGGCATGGGTCCATTGTTCCAAAACTTCGTTGCCAATGCTCCACATAAATACCGACGGATGATTGCGGTCGCGTTTAATATGGTCGGTCAAATCTGTTTCATGCCATTCCGGGAAATAGTGCGAATAATCGTAGGGGGATTTCCTTTTGCGCCACATGTCGAAGGTTTCATTTTGAACGATAAAGCCCATTTTGTCGCACAACTCAAGTAACTCCGGAGCTGGTGGATTATGGGCGGTTCGAATGGCGTTGCAGCCCATTTCTTTTAGAATTTCCAACTGACGCTCCAGTGCCCGGGTGTTGATGGCGGCTCCTAAAGCTCCCAAATCGTGATGATTGCAAACACCCAATATTTTGGTGGGTTCGCCGTTCAGAAAGAACCCTTTTTCGGCATCAAATTCAAAGGATCGAATGCCGAAATTCGTTTCATATCGATCAATGATCTGCCCGTTTTCACTCAGTTCACTCACCGCTTTATACCTGACCGGATTGGCAATCGTCCACAAGTCAGGCTGGCCAACAGCCAGCATTTGTGTCGTTTGGTGCTGCCCGCCAGCCGGGATGATTAATTCTTGCTGTTCCGAACTCACTTCTTTTTCATTCGCATCTACGAGGAGGGTGATCAACAGGATTTCCCGCTCAGCTGAAGTTTGATTCTCGATTGTGGTTTCAACTTTCACACTCGCTTTTTCAGTACTGACTTCGGGCGTGGTAATGTAGGTGCCCCATTGTGCTACATGCACCGGATTGGTTTTAACCAACCACACATTGCGATAAATCCCGGAGCCGGAGTACCAGCGCGAGTTGGGCTGCTCGGAATTATCGACCCGCACAGCAAGTATATTTTCTTCGCCAAACCTAAGGTGTGGCGTTAAATCGTAGCGAAACGAAATGTAGCCATTCGGACGTTTGCCGAGTAACTCTCCGTTCAGGTAAACTTCGCTATTCATGTACACCCCGTCAAAGTCAATGTAGAATTGCTTGCCGGTGTCTGCCTGATCAATGGCGAAAGTCTTCCGGTACCAGCCAACACCGCCAGGCAGGGCGCCGCCACCAGGAGTGGCAGGATGATCGGGACTGAACCGCCCTTCGATGCTCCAGTCGTGCGGAACGTTCAAAGTTCGCCAGTCTTCGTCGTTAAACTCGACGGTTTTATAATCAGGGTTATCGCCCAGCATGAATTGCCAGTTTTTGGTGAATTTGATTACTTCTCTTGGCTTTTCAATCTTAGGCTGGCAGGAAGCTAAAACGATGATTAATAGGGTTAGGAGTCGTGGACAGTGGATTTTTTTCATTCTGATATCGATTCGATTGAGGTTATTTTTATCAACACAAAAGTAAACGATATCTGGTTAAGCACAGGCCCGAGGCAAAATAAAATGGGGTTGTTTTGTTTCCAATCAGGTAGCATTTTGATAAGCTGCAGCGTTTTTGATAGAATATAGAGTTGTTGGAAACGTGGTCGATGTATCGATTTTTGGAAATAAAAAAGGAGACTGGCTTTGTCGATCTCCTTTTCACTGATTTTTACTGTGTAGAAATCTTATTTCTTGATGAACCTATAGGAATGGTTGATTGATTGGTCTTTTACACGAATAAAATACATTCCAGGCTTCAGATTGGCGACATCAATATGCTCAAGTGTGCCGCTCCGTTTTTTCACTGTTTGTCCGTTGGAATTGATGACAGATGCTTCAACTGGTTGTGGAAAAGTCTTTGCAAAATGAACGATATTTTCGACAGGAGATGGATAGAGCCAGTTGGCATCTTCCTGATCTTCAATCATGCCGAAATTTCCTGTCGAAATTTCGGGTGCAGGCTCATCCGGGCTGAGCAGCGAAATTCCGGCGTCGATATATTGTCCCCCGGTAGTTTGGGTGCAATGTATGGCGATGGTATTAATGCTGTTTGAGCGGATCGCATTTTTTGCGGCTGTGCTGATTGGAAGGTGGACATAGCTGGTGGTCCACCCCGTAGTGCTTGCGGCTAACACCCCATTGATGTACACCTTGCAATCTTCGTCATGGTGAATGGTTAAGACCAGCTTGTCTCGTTCAATGCCAGACAGATCGCCAACCGGCACTTTGCGGCGAATCCAGATGTTGGGAGAGTTCCAGAGAGTGCGTGCCACAGCGCCCGGTGTTCCTTCGGTTCCAAAGCCTGCCTTTCCAGAATTCCAGCCAGAATCGTCAAACGGTTCCTCGGTCCAGTTTCCGGGAGGTTGGGTATTCGTGTATTGCCAGATTTTACCTTCCTGTTGCGACGAGGGGACAACATCAGTCAGAAAAATTTCTCGTTCAATCACTTGGGTATTGGCGGCACGAATCCGTTGTAGGTCTACTTTTTCCAAACGGTCATAGGTGAGCAGCCCGTTCACCTCAACTTCGACATCGGTAATCTCGGTGTACACAGCCGCAGAAAGGCCGTTGTTGGTTTTGAAGATGGTTACCTGCTTCATGTATTCTTCATAGTAGTCAAAAAATTCTTCTTCGTTGTTCACCATCACGTAACCAAAACCATCGTTCCACAGATGCCCGTGAATTTTATAGCCAACGCCACCAAATTCGCCACAGGCGAGTGCTTGTATTGAACTAGTGGGCACGGAGGGAGGGGGATAACTGTGGACATCCAGTATATGGCCCACGTCAAAAAACGATCCCCCGCTAGCTTGGTTAACCACCCGAGTTGGATCCATGCTCATGACCTTTTCGACCAGTTCGGGGGTGCGGTGCTGCCCTTGTGATTCGTTAAAAATGACCCACATCACAATACTGGGGTTGTTTCGCAGCGACTCGACCATGCGGGTGAGTTCTCTTTCGTAGGCTACCTGATCAACCGGAGGATGCGTGTCGGTGTACGAATTGGCCGAAGGCATGTCTTGCCATACGAGTAGACCCAGCTTGTCGGCCCAGTAATACCACCGATAAGGTTCCACTTTAATATGCTTTCGAATCATGTTGAACCCGAAAGCTTTGGTCATTTCAATGTCATATTTCAGCGCTTCATCGGTTGGGGCTGTGTAAATACCATCGGGCCAAAACCCTTGGTCAAGTGGTCCATGGTGAAACAGGAATTCGTTGTTCAGGAAAAGCTTTTTGTGGCCATCATCGTCTTCCACCGAAATCTTTCGCATTCCAAAGTAACTTTTAACAGAATCAATGGCTTCGGCGTCACCCTGTAAAATTATTTCCAGATCATAAAGAAAGGGTGAATCCGGCGACCATAATTTCTGGTTGGGAATGGGAATTTGAACTTCCTGATTGGTATTTCCCTCTGCGGTTTGAATTACACTTCCTTCATCTTTTACTTTTGCCTGAAATGTCAAGCCTGGACTGTCACCCGACGTGTTTACGGTCAGTGTCAACTGTTGCTGGTCGATATCCGAAACCATAAGAATTGTCTCGATAGCTGTTTCTGGTACAGGTTCGAGCCAGACGGTTTGCCAAATTCCGGTTACTGAGGTGTACATGATTCCTCCGGGATACAGGGTTTGTTTTCCTCGGGGGAAACCTCCGGCATCGGTAGGGTCGAACACGCGGACAGTGATTTCTTGTTCGCCTGAGGTTTTCAGATAATCGGTAATGTCGAAGGAGAACGGATCATAACCTCCCAAATGGGTTCCTACGCTGGTTCCGTTGATGAAAACTTCCGTTTCGTAGTCCGCCGCTCCGAAGTTTAATCGAATGCGTTGGCCCTTCCAGCTCTCGGGGACACTAAAATAACGGCGATACCAGATGCGCGAATGGTGTTTCATCACTCCGGAAATAGCGGATTCAATAGCAAACGGAACCAAGACTTTGCCTGTTAAGTCTTCTTCGGGCAAGGCTTCCTGAGCACCTATTCCTGGCTGAAACTGCCATATGCCGTTGAGATTCATCCAGCTGCTGCGTTCGAGTTGAGGCCGGGGATATTCCGGTAACACGTTTCCCGGATCAATGTCTTGCGAAAAGTTGGTCATAAGCGGCGCCTGCTTCATTTGCCAGTCTTGAGCCACTGACAAAAAGGGCAATATTAGTAACAGGACTTTGAGCATAAATTTCATGAGCGGGCGATCTTGTTTTTATTTAGGTTTCACATCGGGTAGAAGAGCTTTCTTTCACCAGTTTTCTACAGAATGAAGGGGGTTTCCGTTTCCGCACTTCGTCGTCTGTTAATGATACACCTAAATGCGAACAATCACTCATGGAAGGATCAATTTCCAGTGGGATTCATTCTCTTTTTTGAGCTATGAAGACTAATTGTTGCGTGGGCATTGGGGTCACTCTTTTTGAGTAAAAACAAGTTGCTCGTTGCCATCTGTCAAGACCAGGTTTGAACCCTCAATCTTGTAGCCCCAGGTTCGGTTGTTGAGCAATTCCAGAAATTGGGTTTCGGTTTCCAGGTCGGGACAAGCCATCTTGGTGGCGATAATCATTCCAAATTTCAGCGTTGGCCCATCCTGACGCACAGGTCCGTTTATCCGGTTACATCCGCCAAATCCTGTAAATCGGTCGTTGTTTAGCTGAAGTTCCAGATAAGGTAACTCACGATCGACTACCACTGGAATATCGTTGATGAGTTGCAATTCCCAAGAGGCATTGAGTTGACTATTCACCTGAGCCGATGGCTTTTCTTTGGTTAAAATATACCAACTGGCATAGCTCGACTCAATTGGGTTTCCTTCCAGATCAAGAATGAAAAGCTGGTTGTCTTTAGCGACAAACTGCTTCAGACCAGCATGCTCTGGCTTGCTTGTGAGTGTGACAATGGTGTCGTCGATGAGTTCATATTTTCCGGAATCGAGAAACTCGCTGGCTTCCCTTCCCTGGTAACGGGTGGCTTCGGTGTAGGTGAAGTCTTTGTTCAGGCTCAGTGAATAGTTAATTCCCGGGCAATCAGCACAGGGCAACTCTCCAAAATATTGGCCAGTTGGCACCACCGACTTATTCAAAGCACAAGCTTGAAGTAAAATGACAACCAGAAAAAACCAATTTAAATTTTTCATGTCTATTCTATTAAGCGAATCGTTCAAGAAAAAACGCATTTTTTTGCCTCTATATGTAATTAAAACTACTGATAGACAACAAATGTTTAAATGAAAGCCGAAGATGCACAAATTACCGTCAAGGTTGTGTTTATTGAGCTTTTCGACTGAATTATTAACTAAAATTAACAATGTTTAAGAGCCGGTTTTGTTTAACCAATGCATATGATTTTAGTATATTTGGCCAACTTTTTTTACACATTATAGTCGCTATCTATTTATGAATAATTTTAGAAAGTTTCTTTTGCTGACGTGGATTATAGCCTTATCTGCCGGGATAGTCAGTGCGAAGAATAATGAAAAGCCAGAAGGCTATCAATTCTCTGTTATCAATGAAATTCCAAACACATCTGTGAAAGATCAGTATCGCTCTGGTACCTGTTGGTCGTTTTCGGGACTAAGCTTTCTCGAAGCTGAAATGCTTCGCAAAGGCGGGCCGGAAGTGGATCTCTCCGAAATGTTTATTGTTTGGCACACTTACGATGAAAAAGCACAAAAATATGTGCGTCTTCATGGCAATTTAAATTTTTCAGCCGGGGGCGCTTTCCATGATGTGACGCAGATCATCAAACGATATGGAATCGTTCCTGAGGAAGTTTATACCGGTTTGAGCTATGGCGAGTCCAAACATGTTCATGGAGAGATGGATAAGGTGCTTCTAAAGCAGGTGGAAGGTGTTATTGAAAATCCAAATAAAAAGCTAAGTCCGGCTTGGCGGGAGTCCATTCGGGGAACCTTGGATTCTTATTTAGGAGAAATTCCGGCCAGCTTCGAATACCAAGGGGAGACATACACCCCTCAGAGTTTTGCGCTGGATTATGTGGGGCTCAACATGGACGATTATGTGGAGGTCAGTTCATACACGCACCATCCATTTTATTCAAAGTTTATTATTGAAGTTCCGGACAATTGGATGTGGGACGAGGTTTACAATGTGCCTTTGGACGAGTTTGAAGAGATTATCGATCATTCGCTGGCCAATGGCTATACCGTTGCCTGGGCTGCCGATGTGAGTGAAAAGGGTTTTAGCACGTCGAAAAAGGGCGTAGCGGTGGTGCCTGCCGTTGACAAGGAAGAAATGAATGATGCTGAAATAGCCCGTTGGGAGAGTATGTCGGAAAGTGAAAAAAACACTGAACTACACAAATTGGAGAAGCCGGGTCCTGAGAAGAAAATCACGCAGGAATTGCGTCAGGAGGCTTTTGACAACTACCAAACCACAGATGATCACGGCATGTTGCTCGTTGGTACCGCACAGGATCAAGAAGGAGCAGTCTATTATAAAGTGAAAAATTCGTGGGGCGATTACAATAGTTATGATGGATATTTCTACGCATCAAAACCGTATATTCGGTACAAAACCATGAGTATTATGGTACACAAAGATGCGATTCCGAAGGATATTCGGAAGAAATTGGATCTCTAGATGAAGAAGCTCCCATAGCCGCGGGAGTTTTTTTATGCCTTTTATCGGACGATGCTTATCTTTGGAACGGCAACAACGCCGGGGCATTTGCCAGGAGAACGAAAGAGATCAGCTTGGTAATCAGATTATCCACTTTCGAAGGTCGGGTGCCAGAATTAAATATCCGCAAGATAGTTCGATGAAACGACTTTTACTTTTTATACTTACGTGTTTTTCGATTGCTTCTGTGCAGGCGCAAGACGATTGGTCGTGGTGGAACGAAACGCATGGCTGGGAGCCGGGCATGCCGGGGTGGCGTAGTTTTATCGTCATTAGCCCCGGCTATTTGGGACCGAACGCTTTGCCAGTCCCCGATGTGGCCAGGGGTTTGCTTGAAACAGCGAAAAGTGTGAAGTTGAGTTTCGACTTGCATTTTCGCGAAGGCGATCCTACACAAAACCTGGCTGGCCGGTTTTATTATCCGTTTTCAGATAAAATAGGGATTGAATTATATGGTGTTTTGTTTGAGCACTATGCCATGTCAAACGTCATTCGGGATGAGCGGGCGGCGCGTGATCGTGATGGCAGGGGAGTGGCGATTGGCGATTTATATTTTGGAACTCACATTCAGTTGGTGAAGGATCGTAAGTTTCCGAACACTCTGGTGCGTATGGTGGCAAAAACGGCTTCGGGAAGACCCTTTGATGCCGCCCGTTACAGCGACAGTCCGGGATATTATTTCGATTTTAGCTTTTCAAAGCAAATCCCCCAATTTATGGGCGGACTGAATGGTTTACCATTTGCTTCGTTTGGCTTTTATTCGTGGCAAACCAACGACATGAATAACCTGCAAAACGATGCCTTCATGTACAGTGCCGGATTCGAATTCAACAATGAAAAATGGCGCATCACAAATTCAGTTAGTGGCTATTCGGGCTACAAGAACGAGCGGGATCAACCGGCTGTGTATACCTTTTCGGCAAAACGAGAGCTCAGGAAAAATGCCCTGCAATTTCAATATATTTGCGGGTTGCATGATTGGAAATATCAAACAATAAAACTGGCGTATTTATGGCAATGGAAATAAAAAAAGCGGTACACCGGCTTCATCAGAATAAGGGTTTCATCAGATTTCTACACTGCTACGCTGTTTTTCTGTTATTGGGAATTGTTGTGTTTTTGACAACACGTCATGGCGACGTAGTTTTATTTGTCAACCGATATTCAGATGAATATTGGGACACGTTGATGCTGTTTTTAACAGATTTAGGTTTGGGGACGGTGGTTGCCGGAGTTATGGTCGCGCTATTGTTTTGGAAAGTGCGGTTTGGTTTAACGGGTCTGATAAGCTTGGGTTTGGTTGCAATCTTTACCAACCTGGGAAAAAAAATGCTGTTTGCCGAGCGTGCCCGACCGTTTAATTATTTTTATTACGATGATTTTCACCGTTTTATTTACACAGCCGAGTTAAATTACCACTACAGCTTTCCATCGGGCCACTCCATGACGATTTTTGCAGCTATGAGCCTTTTTGCAGTGCTGGCCGGAAAGAAATGGGCAGCCATGATCTTTTTTATGGCCGCCCTGATCATTGGCTTTACCCGTATTTACCTGCTGCAGCATTTCTTTCTGGATGTTTATGTCGGATCTGTTTTGGGTGTAATTTCAACCATTTTTGCCATTGTCATACTCAATGGCATCCTTCGGTTGAATCGATTTTCATGGTTTGAAAAGCCGATTTACGGTATTCGTTTAAAACGTTGAAGAAAATGCCGCTAAAGTTTCTCATTTACTTCTTCCCTGCTGATTGTCTGGTGTAGTTGCTCAATCACCCGGTTCCCCAACGCCGTTTTTCGGTCAATGTGGTTGAGAATTTCCCGGACAAAGTCGTTGCTTTCAAACTTTCCCCGTACATTTTCAAAATCCAACTGTTTGGTTTTCTGATCTCCATCAATTCCGAAGCCAGTCATCGATTCGAGCCGGAATTCTTTTTTTGCATCCGAATAAAGCATTTTATCGATCGCCACGACACTTTGCTGCCATTCCTTAATGATTTGGATGATATCTTCCACCGACATGTCTTCAAGAGACTTGTCGAAATATTTCGCGATAAAATCAACAGTCCAGTTCCATTCGTAGTTGTAGTAGTTATCATGCAGCGAATAGAAGATGTCTTCAATCTGCCTGAGCTGGTTAATACTGCCGGCTTCCACTCCGTCCAGCAACTCAGAAATAGTATGCTTCGGAGCAATCAACCCGGCAAGGTCAATCCAGTTACCTTTTCCTACCGTTGAGTCGGCTTTTAAGCAGTAGTACACGTCGCGCTGAGTTTCCAGGGTGCAGGTATTGAGCCGGGTGATGATCGAGTTGCCAATGAATTTCATGATAGCCATGTGGTACAACTCAATGCCACGCAGCAGCGAAGTGCGCTTAATTTTGGTATTGTTGTAAGAAAAGACTTCGGTTGTTTCTCCTGAAATTCGCTGGATTTCCTTCAGCTTGCGAATTCCTTTAGCCATCTTTTGAATGGTAAACGGGCTGAGCAGGTTGAAGTTCACACAATCCATTTTTTTCGGATCGGTGCGCTTATCGCGGCGGGGCCATTTCAAAACGTCGCGGATGGTTCCCACGCTTTTCAGGTTAATTGCCGGAGCAAGCCAACTTTCGTCTTTGTTTTCAATCAGGTAGGAGAAAGGCATGTCCGAAGTGTCTGAGTTCTTGTAATGACGCCCCATGACCATGGTGAAAGCCCCGATTTTTGCGGGCCAAAGCAAATACGAATCGCTGGTGGTTTTGGAGCCACGCTCAACAATCCCATGGTGGATGGGGCCGAGCTTGTACATGTGGTTACTTTGGTTTGATCCGCTTCCGGCATTGCAAAACGAAAACATGCCGGCGATTAACAAGGTCGATTTGTGGTGAGTGACCGTGTAGGGACCAGCAAAAAGCGCACAAGCTTCGCCGTGAAAGCCTTGACAGTTGGCAAAAAACAGTGAGTTTTCAGCCGAATACTGCGATCCCAGTTTACACCCCTGTCCGATGAAGCAATTGGATACGATCGCACCATCAGTTACCTCTGATCCTGAAGAAATAATAAAATCCTTCATGATGATTTCATGTCCTAATTTTACCGGAGCCGAAGCATTGCTGTTGACGGATCCATTTTCAAGCTTGCTGCACCCGTCAATGATTGTGTGTGCCCCGATTTTTACATTTTTAATTTCGCGGCAGTTGATGATTTGTGAGTACTGTCCAACGAAACCCTGGTCCGCCTTTTTTTCTTCAGTATAATCATCAATGAGTTGTTCCAACTTATCGGTAAATACTCTTCGATGTTTGTAAAAGGCAAGCATGTAGGCCAGATGCGCTGATAGCTGATCGTAAATAGCCACTTTACGGCCGCCAGTTTCATCCAATACTGAAACTTGTATGCCATTGCCAAAGCTTGAAACACCTTCAACAGCCAGTAAATCGGTGTTGTCAATGATGACATGATCTTCAATGTCGTAGTTGGCGATGTAGTTTTTTACATGATTGACAAACACATTATCTCCCAAAGTGCAATTATGAAAATGCGCGTTGTACAGGCCACAGTGTTTGGTAACATTTCCAAAAAAAGTCATGGATTCATTGAGCAGTCCGATTCGGTTTTTACCCGAAAATCGGCAGTTTTCAAGTCGTTTTGCATCAAATCCTTCTTTGACCAAAATATTGTGCCAGTTTTCAGCCTTGTTTTTGTTCTGTTCCAGCTGTTGAATTTCGGCTGTCGTTAATGGACGGTACTTATCGTTTGGCATTGTCGATTCATTTATAGTGTAATTTGGGCAAGATAATCAAAATGATCGCCCTTGATGAGTTGTTTTACTTGCAGTTTATTTCTTCCGACGTGTTCTGTTAGAAGATCCGGATCAACATAGAGCCAGGGAAACTCGCGGCTCTTTTTGTTCTTGTATTCCGTTTGGAAGCTTAATTCACCGTAATAGCTTTCAGCAACCAAATCAATAACGGCCGATCCGTCTTCATCCGTATATAAAAAAATAAGATCGGACGAATCGATCAAGATTTGACCTTTCGGCTGAAGCAGGTTGCCTAGTTTTTGTAACAGCAGGTCTAAGCGGCTTAAGCTTCCGGCAATTCCGGTTCCGTTCATCAACAGGAGAATGGTGTCGTATTTGTCATTTTCAAATTGAAAGAAATCAGCTTGCCGAATGTCTGTAACCCCCCGATCTTTCATCACCTGACAGCATAGAGGAGACCGCTCGAGCGCCGTTACTTCAAGGCCCTTTTGTTGCAGATAAAGTGCATGGCTTCCTGCGCAGGCTCCTACATCTAAAATTCGGCCGTGAGCCAAATCAAGCGCTTTTTGCTCCAAGGCCGGCATTTGCTTGTAACTACGAAAAAAGTATGATGGAAGCACTTCATCGGTGTCAAAATTTTCTGAATGGATATAGATAGGCGAATTGTCGCGATGAAAGTGGTAGTTGAATACGCCTTGAGAAATTGGATCTTCTTCCGGAAAAATCATACGAATGATGGCTTATTTTAAAAGAGATAATTCGGCTTCAAATTTAAAACAAGTTTCGTGTCTTTGCGAATAAATGTAAAAGCCTTCTGATTCTCCTTCTCCAATAATGAAGATTTTTAAATCGGGATAGTTTTTGGAAATTATCTTTAATCTCATCCAGATTGATGTTTTCCTTTTGCAACCAGATGGATGTGCTAAACTCACCCAGTCTCAATCTTTTCCCCGCCAGATCGGCGTGCTCGAAAAGTTCGAGTGATTTGTGGTAGTTTATTTGTTTAAAATTAACCATCTTTTTGATTTGGTTGTGGAAAACAATTTACGACATTTTCCTTTTTTAAGGGCAGTCTGGCTTTGAAATTTTATGAACAATTTTGTGTGATTGCGGGTAAGATATTGGTTATTAGAACAAAGCGCCGGTTTTTACCGGCGTTTTGTTCTAATCTAAATTTTTCTAAAATCGGAATCCCAAAGTCATGATTAACTGGTCTTTGGTAATTTCAAAGTTGGCCAAATCGGAACCATTATAGACCTCTGCATAATTTTTATCCAGGGCATGTTTGTAGGCCACATCAAAGAAAAATCCCCCCTGGCGAAATCCCAGGCCGCCTGAAACTGCAGATGAAACAGCATCGCTGGTGTCCATTGCGGTGGATTGAAAATTTTCATTCATCGGGTTGGGGTAGTGTTCGTATCCGCCTCTCAAACTCAGTTCATTCGATAAGCGGTACTCAGCGCCAACATGCAGATTGCCTACCGACTTGTAAGCATTCTTGATTTCCTGATTCTCATCAAAGAAATCATAACCATCGCCGCCATCGTCTAATTTGATGGTTGAATAATCGACGTATTCATAGTCAAGGCTGATTATGGCTGATTTCCCGATGACATAGGCGGCACTGAAGACAGCTTTCATCGGAGTTGTTAAATCGTAGTCGTAATCACCAAGCGGCGAAAGCGCTTCAAAATTCTCTGAGCCGTCATCAAAGCTAATG
>SWCA01005204.1_pt1 | contig 14819 bp, 12 predicted proteins | sample 4692961 | NCBI WGS metagenome assembly SWCA01 (sample SAMN10267275, study PRJNA491770) | bioreactor metagenome | isolation source: DHS bioreactor inoculated with | place: Japan: off Shimokita Peninsula
TAATAAGATAATAAATCAAGAACGCAGACTAGTGCCGATTGACAATATTATTCGTCGCACAACTCTATCGTTACCAAAACCGGCAGATGGTCGGATGCATTGCTGTTGATAACCTGAACATCTTTTATTGCCCATTTATCAGCTTTCGAGACAAAGATGTAATCAATCCGATGACGTGGATTGTCTGAGGGAATCGTATTTTTCGGATTTCCATACTGAACCGCTACATCGATAAAATCTTCGGTAATAACAGAATAAGGTTTGCTATCGGGTCTTACATTAAAATCTCCGGCAACAATAACCGGCACATTTTCCGTTTCAAGTAAATCGCAGAGTGCTTCAGCTTGTGCTTCTTGGTTCTTTGCATATTGGTGACATAAATGTGTTCCGCAAAAAGCGATTTTCTGCCCGTTCGGGAAGCTATGCTCAACCAACAACACTACCCTGTTCTCACCGCCTTCGGGAGTTGGCAGGTCAAACCGCCGACTTTGTGCCGGGAAACGAGACAAAATACCTTCTCCATATCCTCCATCACTAAAATCAATTGCTTTCCCAAAATAACCATACATCCCAGTCAATTTGGCAAGTTCCTGCACGAGGTCTTTCCGTATTCCGCTATTCAGGGATGCTGAACGGTTGGTCATGCTATCCACTTCCTGAAGAGCAACAAAATCGGGTTGGTGCTGGTTAATCAGTTCGGCAACTTGCTGCAAGTTACTTTTCCCGGGAGCTCCATTTACCTCTCCATGATAAATGTTGTAAGTCATTACTTTAAACTCTTGGGCAAACGTATCTACATATAGAAAGACAAATGCGGCCAATACCAAAACAAGATGAAGTTTGGTCTTAAAGTACGTTCTCTTTAATTCATTTTTGTTTTTCATTTTTTTTCTCCTTTTATTCGTTATTAAATCAATTATGGTTAGTTACTTTTATTTCTTCCTGCCAAATATTATTTTTGAACATCTCCCAAACATTTCCTTCATGGTCGAAGCCATTTCCATGAATACGTTTTCCGGTCTCGAGCAGCAAATCAAAAAGGCAATCAAATCAATAGGAAAAATTCGTTTCATCATGAGCAAAAATTTTTGAGGCATAATCTTACGAGACCGCTATTGGCTTATAATCAAGGTCATCACAATTGGAAGGTGATCAGATGCCACCGGTTCATCCAATACGTTTACATCTGTAACCTTCCACTTGGACTGAGGCCTGAAAAGCACAAAATCGATCTGCTTCGTCGGGTTGGAAGATCGTATGGTGTACAACGTTTTCCCCATTGATTCATTGATCCAGCCCTTGGCCTTTAATTTGCTCAACGTTCTGCTTTCCGGAGCGGCATTTAAATCACCGGTAAGAATCGCAGGCAGCGCACAACTACCGAAAAACCCTTCTTCAATAACATCAACGGCAGCAAGCCGGGCGGCCTCCGAACCCAAAGTTTTTAGCCAATCGAGATGTGTATTAATAAAACGGATGGTCGTCTCTCTTTCAAAAATACCAGATAAATCGACATCGACGGCCATTGCCTGGTAGCGGCTTGAACTGGCACTCGGGATCGAATAATTGCCAACCCATGTAAACGGATATTTGCTCAATATGGCATCGCCATATCCATTCATCTTTTCCAGCGACGGTCCAAAAACGACCTGCATCCCTGTCAGTTCAGCAAGTTTTGCAGCCATGACGGAATCTCCAATTTCCTGCAAGCCAACCAAATCAGGGTTCTCTTTCACGATAACTCTTGCAATCCTCTCCAGATCATACCTTTCATCCATACCTCGCCCGTAATGGATATTGTAGCTCATCACTTTCAGACTTTTGGGTGGAGTGGCAAAACAAGACATGGAGAATAGTACTGTGAAAAAAATGCCCATAAAGAAATGCTGGCTAATTCTGTTGATTCTCCCTGACTTAATGGAATTTACTGCTTCTGATATTTTCTTCATGTTTATTCTTTTTTTTTTATTTAAATGCTTCTTTTATCGGCCGACCTGTCCATACCTGCGGAAATTTCAGGTCAAAAAGCCATGCAATGGTTGCGCCAATGTCATAAACCATAATGCTTTGCTGCATCTCAGGCTGTTGTTTCACTCCTTTTCCGAAGAAAATAAGGGGAGTTTGCATCTCGGCCATGGATATACTCCCATGGCCTTTGTTGATTCCGCCATGATCGGCAGCTACAATAATCAGCGTTTCCTTTTCGAGACCGGCACCTTTTACTGCCTGAAGAATTTTTTTCAGGTGAAGGTCATTTTTTTTCAATTGTTCATAGTAATCCGGGGTATCGTGACCACTTTGGTGCCCGACGTGGTCTGGTTCATCGAAACAGGCAAACAGAAAATGAGGTTTTACATTCGCGATCATTCGCACGGTTTTTTCGATAACCTCATCATCATTAGCGGCATTAATCACTGTATCCGTCATCTTTTGTTCAAACAAGTAGCCAATCCCATCCCAATTGTAGATAACTGCTGTTTTCAGGGCTGGTTTTTGGGTTTTCAGTTGCCCCAAAACCGACGGAAATATTCCACCCGGCCCAATTACACGCGATGGCAGTTCGGGGGTTTTGCTTCCCCATTGGGTATACCCATGCAATTCAGGCGGTGCGGCCATTAACATGGAGGCCCAGTTAACCGCGGAACTTGATGGCAATACCGACCGGTTTGTCAGACTATATGCCCCCGTTTCCATCATCATTTTTGCAGTCGGCATATCTGCTTTGGGAACACTATACGCACCCCAGCCATCAAATCCGACCAAGATTACATGTTTGACTCCTTTGGGGTTCGCAAATCCTTGAAAGGGCATTGCAGACAACACGATCCATGCCAAGCTTAAGATTACCTTTTTTATCATTTTTAGTTGAATTAATTATTTCCTTCTAAATGTTTCCATCTTCAACGACAGGTATTTCCAAATTGTGTTGAGATGATGAACCGGGCTGTTCCCAGTCCATAAAGCCTACCGTCCGAATATAGACGAAGGTACTTCTCCAGTCCAGCATAACGGGGCCTTTCCCTCGAATAGTTTCAGTATTACTGCCGCGGTATTGACCGTATTGTTAGGTTCTTTCAACTCCTGCCCTTCCACAATTCCGGGCCCAGTTATGCCCCAAGGTATCTCCATTTCATTAACGGTCACCCCACCATGACCTTTTTTGATCCCTCCATGATCGGATGCAAATATGAAATGTGTGCTGTTGTATAATCCTTCGCTTTTCATCTGATCCAGAAACTTACCAATCTGAACATCTGCCTCCTCGATGGATTGAATATATTCGGGGGACATCCAGCCGTATTTGTGACCGGCATGGTCGGTATGGACCGAGTACAGGAAAATGAAAGTTGGCTTTGCCTTATTGGCAGCAAGAAAAGCCAGTGCTTTTTCATAATTTTCCACGTACCCGTCGTTCTCCTGAAAACTTACTTCATCGATGTATTCCTGGTTATATGGATAAACCAACTCTTTCCAGTTATAGTAAAACGCCGTTTTAACTTCCCTCACCTGGTCTTTCAGCTCTTTAAAAACAGAAGGATAGTGACCCTTTGAATCGGTTTCAATTGCAGGTAAAACATGTTTACTGATCACCCAGTCGTTGCCAACCACGCCGTGTTGTTCCGGCCCGCTTCCGGTTAAATGGCTTGTCCAGTTGGGCAAGGTAACCGATGGCATCACGTTTCGCGTATTCAGCGATAGAATGCCTTCGGCCATCAGGGCGTCCAGGTTGGGCGCATTTGCCTTTTTAAACCCTTCCACACTAATTCCGTCCAATGCAATAAAAACAACACGTTCCGGATTCTTTTTTGCCTGAACACTTCCGGCAAATAGTAATAATGCCATTATCAGGCATGCAAAACTTTGCTTTTTCATTTTTCTCTATATTTCTAATTGCTTTTCATGTGTTTATAATTAGCTTTTTATAGCCAAATGAAACTCCCAAATAATCATTTTTTTCTGTGAAAAAGATTTTCTCATGGTCGTTTCAGCTCTTTTAAAATAAAACTATAAATGTTGCCTGAAAAATCAGCTACATATAAGACATTTCCGGTAACACACGCTGCACCAAGTATTGGCGCACCCAGTTCAATTTTTTGAATGGTTGCCCCGCTGGCCGCATCAACAACATACAGAAACCCATCCGACGCGCCAAATACAATCAGGTTTCCCACGGGAATGGGCGATGATTCGACCGATGCTGAAAATGGTCTCGAATAAGGTGACGTATAAATTAACGAAGCGCCGGTTTTTACTTTCCATAGCTCTTTCATGGTTATCCGGTCGAATGCGACCAATCCGTCGTTTGAAGTACCCAGCACGATTATTTTATCGGTTACCAGTGGAGCCGAGGCAGTCTGTATTTCGTTGGGAATGGGCAGAACCTTGTAAACCACTCCTGAAGATGGATTCATTTTCACCAGTGCTTTTAATCCAGTAACAAAAAGGGTGTCGTCTGCCAACACCGCTGTGCTGCCCCTGAACCGAACACCATTATCACTGTATTCCCATTTCTTCTGGCCGGTTGCCAAATCGTGCCCAAACAAAGCTTTCCAGTTGGAACCTGTAACCAGGGTATTTCCGGCAACCGTATGCGTCATGGGGGTCCCTTCTCCCCCACTCCATCCGGTGTTTTTCCAGATGGTAGCGCCATCATCAATATTGAGTGCAGACAAATAACTGCCAAAACCAGTGTACAAGATTCCGTTTTCAACAACATTTCCAGAAATATAACTACTCACGCGGTTCCGGCCCAGTTCTTTTTTCCAGATCAGTTGTCCGGTATTGGCATCGAGGGCATAGGCAGTGCCTTCTTCGTCGGTAGCCAGAACCCTTCCGGCATCCAGGCAAATATTGTTTTTTATGGAACTTTGCGTTTGATATTTCCAGAGCAAATTACCAGTTTGGGCATCACAGGCAACGATATGGTTTTTTTCGTGGGCAAATTCGTCGATCGTACCCATAAACACTTTGCCGTTGGCATACACAGGGCTGCACATCCAGATGTTCGAACCTGTATTTTTTATCCAAGCTAATTTTACACCGCTGTATTTTTTATTGTCGGAGAGCGCGCGGTGTTGCGGGTTTCCCAACAGGTCCATCCAAGGTTCGCCCAGGACCATTTCAGATTTAGATTCTGCATAAACAAAGTTCCGTACAGAAGAAACACGATCCCCGTTTTTCAGGCTTACCCTAAAATTGATTGTATATGAAACGCCTCCTTTTAGGTTCTTTGCCGGATAAGAGCCGGTCCAGGCCCAATCGGTTTCGGGTCTAAGCAAACTCCATTCCTTTTCGCCGCTTAAGCGAAATTCGATGCCTTTCGCAGGCGAGCTAGTCGAATAAAAATTAACTGATACCACAAGCCGATTGTTCTTATCAACGAAGCACTGGCTGCCATTTGGGCTGCTTACGGCCAAGTGTTTTTCCAGGTAATTGTACCGGGGTTGAATCGTGAGCTTGCCGGCTTCATTCATCTCGTACACCATAAAGTTTGACGACGAATGATCAATTCCACCTTTATCAGGAGGTGATGCGCAAACTGAAACAATGCCGGTGTTGCCGTGCTTTTTCATGTAATTGATGTGCCAGTGCCCGTAGATCCAAGCTTTCAGTTTATGCTCATTTAGGTTAATCTGCTCCGAATCGCTGATTCCGTAGATAAACTGATCATTTAATGTGAGCAGGTCGTGGTTGAAAACAACAAGATTTTTTGACGGATCAACCTGTGCCAGATCGTTTTTCAGCCAACGGTACACATCCTCCTTTTTATATGAAGGCCTGTAATCGCCTCCGAGCATAGGCGTTACAACATAATGTGTATTTCCGGTATCGAAGGAGTAATATACCGGCCCGAAATTCTCTTCGAACACCTGTTCGCCGTAATCGCCTTTTACCAGGTCATGATTGCCAATGCAATAAAATACGGGAACGCCCATGTGTTCTGATCGCACATTTTGTCCATGGAAATTCAGTCCTTTTTCGTAACAAATATCGCCGGTGTGAACAATGAAGCTCACCTCTTCGTTGGCTGCATACTCCCTGACTGGGTGAATCCATCCATAATCTTCGTACGTTTCCGTATCGGTTATCTGGATAAAACGTGTCTGTTTTTTACCTGAAACAGGAAAAGGGAACAGCCCGAAATCGTATGACGAAACATTTGGCTCAACCTTCAGGTAATGCCGTTTTGAAGTTTTGTACCCCGAAGGAACTGTAATGAAAATAAAGCGGGTTTTGGATGTTCCGGGCAGTTTGAAATGACCGTCGGCATTGGTTTTAACTACGTTCAACCCATCGGAAACGGCAACTCCTTTGATCCCTTTCTCTCCGGAGTCCATCAACCCATTCTGGTTCGTGTCGGAAAAAATGTACCCAATATATTCTGAAGAGTGGGCATAAAACCCCACGAGTAGGAGTAAAACTAAGGTGAATGATTTCAATGTCATTTTATTCGATTGTGTTGGTTTAAAATTTATGGTTTAAAAAGAAAAGTGGCTAATACGGCTTTGTGGTCGGTTGGCCATATGCCGGGCGGGATATCGAACGGGTCGGAACTCGTTTCCTGAATTCGTTGGTTACGCACCACCCAACCGCGCGGGCCAACCAATTTTACATCCCAAAGCTGCAAGCGCGAGTCAGGATGATAAAAGATAAAATCGATCCGGTCACGGTCATCGGCTTTGGGCGACCATACCAGTTTGTTCAATGGAACTGCAGGATTATCAGCCGGGAAAGTAAATCCGGGATGCGTAACGGGATTGGGAAACATTTTCCGGTATGCATCAACGAACCCTGCATTTGCCAGTTCAGCCGTATTTCTCCATTTTATGGCCACGCCCCGGCGATCGTATAAACTACAGGTTTCTTCAGTCCAGTCGAGGCACGATGGTTCGTTAAAATCGCCACCAAGGATGATTATCCGCCCCTTTTGCTTTTCGATTTCGGCATCTTTAATAAAGGCATCGATTGCCTCGTCGCGGTTTGATTTTAGGTTATCGGCAGCAATCAGCACGGTGTCGGTGATTGGCGCAGCTAATTCGTTCCAGGTTGAACCGTCGTAACCCCTGGGCAGGTACAGGCTGCAATTTCGGTAATCGAGATGGGCGCTGTATAGCACAACCTGATGCCCTTCCATATCGATCAGTGCCTTGGTTATTGAACCCCTGTCGTCTTTTACCGGGAAAAAATCCCATTGTTGCCTGATGGGATACCGGGATAGAATGCCTGAGTCAAGGCTTTTTTCAGCATAATACCGAAACCCTTTTGCCGCAAGAGTTTCAACCAAACGCTGATTCAGCAGTGTATTATTGTAGTTCCTTACTTCGCTCAGGCAAACAAGGTCGGCTTGTGTCCGGATGATTTCGTCGACAACCGCCTGAAACCCGCCTTCAACAACTGTCCCTTCCTGCCAGATATTGAACTGAAGCACCCTGATGGTTTTTCCTTCTTTAGGACTGTTGGCCTGTATGCAGTTAAAAAAAAGCAGTTGCAGCAAAAGCAAACTTAAAAACAGAGGTGTTATTTTACACAGAATCAAGTTCATCGTTGTTTTGTGATTGAGTTATTTCTTTAAGGATAATCTCCGGTCGCTGATAAAAGGTACAATCGGACTATTCTCCGGCACTTTAGGATAATTCAGTTCTTCGAGTGTCAGATGTCTTTATACACATCGGCACAAAAACCGAATCGCAAAGATTGCTTCCGCAAGTCATCAGTTGCCTTCAACCTTTTGGGAAGTATCAGTACGCCACAACCTACTGCCAACGTTTTTACAAATTGTCTTCGTTCCATTATTTCAATATCTTTTTTATTTTCCGTACATAGGCATCAGCATATTGCGCCATGCCTCTGTCTGATGGATGTATCCCATCCACCGTACTATCCATATCCAGTCCTATTTCATTACGGGTTAGCAGAAATACATTTTTTATGCCTTTTGATTTCAGTGAGGCGAATGCTTCCTTCAAGGTTTCATTAACATGGGCAACCATTAATTCCCGGGATAAACCCTGATCAGAGAATCCGGCGTGTTCAGTAAAAAGGATTGGGGTATCAGGATGTCTAAGCCGGATTGTTTTGGCTGCATACATAATTTTATCAAGCAGATCGATTTCATCTTTAGTTGTCCAACCTGTCGATGTCAAATTCGGCATGCAATCGAGAATATAGGCCAGTGCATCAATTTCCGACATCAAGTCAACAAATTCACGGTCAAGTGTTCCATTTCCTGAAAATCCCAGATTTACAACCGGGCAATTCATCTTCCGTTCAAGGATTGAAGCCCATGCCATTCCCGGACGCGAAGCACAAGCCCCCTGCGCGATTGAAGTTCCATACACGACCAATGGTTTTTGACCGGAATTGGGCACAAATGATAACGAATCCTGATGTTCCACCCCTATTTCAAGCCACTTCACCGAGTTATACGTTGGAAGGAACAAGGAATATTCCGATCCCCTGATCGGATCCGTGGTTATATCCAGATTCGAATATGTCCATCTAACGGTATCGGAGAATGAATAATCGCCTTTCACCCAATTCCAGTTGGCATCAGCCCTCATGTAAAGATCCAGACCACTCACCCCGGTAGCCGGCATGTGAGGCATTGCCAGCGAATTGCCCAAAGTGTATCTAACGTGAATCTTTTTAGCGTTTGTCCAAAAGCGAACATTCAGCCCTGCCGAATGTTTCGACAATTCCCAAACAGGCTTTCGCACAAGATTCTTTGCCCTTAAAGGCAGTCTGTCATACGTGCTTTCAAAATCATCGTCATTCCATGCCCTGCCCTGGATCATTTTAGAAGCATTGTTGCCCGGGTTCTTCCAAGCAATATTCATTTTTCCTTGGGCACTGATTTTTATCGGAATCAGAAGTGATAAACCGATCCAAAGGGCTATCGCAAGAATCGGTATTTTGTTTATTGCCATATTTTTTCAATTTTAGTTATGAAATTTTGCCCGGGAATCTTCCCTTCCGATTTCATGCATGAACGAAAACCATTTACCTTGAAAGGTCTTCCAGCGTTTGTTTCGCCTTGTCAATCAATTCCTGAAAATTATCCGGTCTTTTGACGAGATTAAAAAGATCAACTGTTTCGTTTAGCCTTGTAAGTTTTTCTTTTGCCTCAACCGATGGATCTTGGCTGAACTCCTCGCGCAACAAACGAATCTTTTCTGCATCCTGAATACCTTCACGCAAACGCTCGAAGCGGATTGAGCTGCGCGCATCAGGATAAACAATGTAGGTATCGCCGGCAGGCCAGGTTCGGAAACGCGAGTCTATCAGCGGATCTTTCACCCAGCTGTTATAGGCCCAGCGCAAAAATCCATCGAAATCAGCAGCCATGGTGTACCAACCAATAAAAACCGCTTCGGCAGGCTCTGAGAAAGTAAAAACATTGGGAAAAACATCAGAACAGCACACATACCAGGTTGAAATGTGCCCTTGGTCTTTGCGGTATTGCCTGATTTCTGGTTCAATTTCTGCCCCAAAAGCAATGCTGAGATCGGTCAGTTGTTCCGGGAATTTCTTGTAATTATGATGATTGTCAGCAAAGCCAACACCAAGCTCTGGTGCTTGCTCTTTTAGTAGTTTCATGGTGGCACTCATTTCCGCAGGCGAACGTTCATCCATTGACATACAAGTAATATCCTTCCAGCCTTTTTGTTCCAGGTGATTAAGAAAATCTTTGAGAAAAGGAGTCCAAATTTCTTCAAACTCTTTGGTTCCGGCTTTAGCAACAATTTTCACATCTTCGCCGCTGGCAACATCAAAGTAGTATAGCTCATTCCCCCAGGGAACCATTGAATAGCAACTAATTTGCTTATTAATTCCCAGGTCCATCATAAATTGCACCCACTGGTCAAAAATGGTGTAGTCGTAAGTCCAGCTTCCGTCAGCCTGCTTATTCCAGGCAATCATGGAGCCAAAAGCGTCTTCGGTTTGCCCTCCCCAAGGACGGTTATTTAAGGTTGCTGTAATCACTTTCTGACCGGCATCAGCCAGCATCCTCATCAGTGGTTTCAGCAAGTCCCAGTGCTCGGCAGACCACAATTCCACATCATGCACCCGAGCCACAGCGTAAGGGTTTTGCCATAAGTCCAAGTGAAATCTCCATTCCGAAGCATCCGGCAGCGTACGATCACCCACTTCCAGAGTAAATGTGAAATTACTGTGCTTTTTACCATCCAGTATCACCTGCAGGGTCGAGGTGTAAGTTCCGGGCGTGGCGTCAGCTGGAACATCAAAGGTAAGCCAAACCGGACGGGTTGATTGAGCTTCCATTTCAAAAGCTGGAAGCGGGTCGAGTACGTCAGGGCTGATCAGAGCAATAAAATCTTCGGGCTTACGGTAGCCACATCCGGGGCCAAACTCGTCGGTTAGTACATAACGAACAAAACGCGCCTGAGCAATCTCTGCTGCCAAAGTTTTTCCAGCTGCTGATTTGAAATCAGAAAATTGGAACTCCACAATTCCTGCAGGTTCGTTATTCCATAAGACCAGCTGTCCTGAAATCGTTTCGTTGCGCCAGGCAAATCCATTCCAGGCAGTTTTAGACTCCAAATCCGGAATCAAACTTTTATTATACCGCTTGTCTACCGAACCAATTGTGGCATGCAAACCCGGCTTAACCACACTCCAGTCGGTCAGGGTATCGGCCGAAGGATCAGGCGCCTCCGTATAGGTTTTTGGGGCCTCAACTTTTCCAGGCGCAGAGCATCCGAAAATAAAAACAAAAAATAAGGCAATTAAAGATAGATTCTTCATATTATATTGATTTTAAATTATCTAGTACTTTTTCTTTAATCAATGACCGGAAATGGATGAACTTCGGAACGTTCATGCTCCTGTTTCATGACCTGTTCCATTTTCTGCACAATTTCGGGATACTTTTCCGCAACATCGTTTTGCTCCTGTGGGTCCTTAGCTAAATCGAACAAATGAACCGTCAGGTCCCCCTTATTCATATTAGAGCGATAACCTTTCCATTTTCGCATTCTTACAGCTTGTTGACCACCATAGGCTTCCATTGGAAATTCCCAATACAGGAATTCTTTCTCCTTTTGTTTCTCTCCTTTTAGGGTTGGCAGAAAGCTAGTTCCATCTGTCTTCACTGTTGTTTCGAGCCCGGCAATTTCATTCAGGGTGGGCATCACATCCCAAAAAGCAAATGGGCTGTCAGTTTCCGATCCGGGGGATACCACTCTGGGCCATGACACAATTAAAGGAACCCGGATTCCTCCCTCCCGCAGAAAGCCTTTTCCCCAGCCATGCTCGCTTTTGAAAGGTTTTGCACTATCAAAAAACGGAGAGTCTGTCCCTCCATTAAATGTGGGTCCATTATCGCTGGTAAACATGATTACCGTATTATCATAAAGGCCTTCTTCTTTCAGTTTATCGACCAACTTACCAACCTGCATGTCCAGGTAGCTGACCATGGCTGCATAGGTAGCGTGAGGTGTACGGTTGGGGAAATACCCTTTCTGCCCCAGGTAGGGCTCTTCTTCACCAAACTGCTCCTGGTAATAGCTCAAAAATTCAGAATCGGCAGGTATTTGCAGAGGTGCATGAGGCAAGATTGGCGCGAAATACAGGAAAAACGGATTCGTTTTGTTCTGCTCAATAAACCGCAGCGATTCGTCCAGCATCAGGTCCGGAGCATATTCATTGGAAGTGTACTTCTCATAGCTTGCCGGATCATGCGGGTCATTTCCTTTGTCCAGCGAAGTCCATACCTGTGTGTACTCATTGTTCAACAAAACTTGTTGATCATTCCTCCACAAATGCAAATTGTAATAATTATGCCCCTGCCGCTGACACATATCTCCATAGAAAAGATCGAACCCCTGTTTATTGGGGTGTCCTTCGGTTAGCGGGCCACCCAAACCCCATTTCCCAACGCAGGCCGTGCGGTAACCTGCCTGTTGCATTAGTTCTCCGACAGTGACAATACTATCCGGGATTGGGCGTTGACCTTCAAGCGAAGGATCTTTAATTACTTCCCGAAAGTCCCAATTCTTTTGGGTTGCTCCCATCTCATCGTTGTTCCTCACGTAAGCATGACCGGAGTGTCTTCCAGTAAGCAACACACCCCGCGATGGTGCACAAACCGGGCTTCCGCAATAAAAATCCGTAAAGCGAATGCCCTGAGAAGCCAGCCTGTCAATATTTGGTGTTTTTATTTTTTGTTGACCGTAGGCACCGAGTTCGGCATAACCTAAATCATCAGCCAAAATAAATATGATATTGGGTTTAACCTGCTGCTTTTCCTGCCCAGCACAAGAGCTTGCAGCCAATGCCAGAGGCACCATCAATAAACCTAGTGAACTTGATTTTCCTAACTTCATTTCTTTCTATTTTAAGTGGCCGATGAAAATTCTTATTTCTTAATTATCAGTTAAGATCCAATCCATTTTCTCCGGTGAACTTTATCTTCTTTTACTCCCAGCTAAAATCGTCATCCATTTCTTCCTTCAACCCAGGCCCAATGTCAATCCCTTTTTTCCTCAACATGGGGTATTTTTCTGTCACAGTACCATAAAACTCATCAAATGGACGGCGTTCTCCTCTGTTCCACATTTGTTCAGCCAAGGCAAATATCCTCGGGAAAACCCGTCGATCTATCATGTGTTCGTACACACTCCAGTCCGTCCATAAAGCACATCCCATACCTAAAACCAATGCGTCAGGCTCATTTATGTCTGATGGATTATTTTCGTAAACAGTGCGCATATCAAATGTCCGGTCAGCAAAATATTTTGACCATGGGCTTACCGGAAAATTCAAATAACTATAATAGTTGGTATTGGTGATAACCTGATGTCCGTTTCTGATCGCGTTTTTCAATGCCAAATCCTGATGTCCGCGCCAATTCCACCAGTGAATAATGACGTTATCCGGCAACTTAAAATCATCCTGGTAAATCACGTCACCCCAAAAGATGACCTTTTTATGTTTTGTTTTCATATAGTTGGCCAAGCGGGATGAAAAATACATTTGTAGTTCATGACTATTCGCCAGGCCTTCTTCCGCTACCTTTTCCTGACAATGCGGACATTTATTCCACTCTCCCTTCGGTGCCTCGTCCCCTCCCAAATGGATATAGGGCGATGGAAACAGCTCACAAACTTCATCCAGTACGTTTTCAAGGAAGTTGTAGGTTTCTTCTTTTCCTCCACAAAACAAAACGTTCGAAAAGCTCATTACCGTTTTTGGAGCCTCCCCAAAGCAGGTCAGTTCCGGGTAGGCCGTTAAGGCAGCCTCTGAGTGCCCGGGAACATCGATTTCCGGAACAACGGTTATGTGCAACCTACGGGCATAGGCAACAATATCCTTAATTTCTTTCTGGGTGTAAAATCCTTGCTGTTCCATTCCTTTAGCCACCTTCGAACCAATGGCAGTAAGCTTGGGATATTTCTTAATTTCGATCCGCCAACCTTGCCCTTCGGTCAGGTGCCAGTGAAAAACGTTCATTTTCAGCATAGCCATATGATCCAGGTAACGCTTAATAAATTCAGGCGATTGGTACTGCCTACCGGAGTCGAGCATGAAACTGCGCCATGCATATTTAGGAGAGTCTGTAATTTCTATTCCGGGAATAAGATAGCCTGACAATTTAAAATCTTTCCCGGCCTGTATTTCCTCCGGAAGAAGTTGCAGCAAACTTTGAACACCATAGAAAAGGCCGGTGGAAGTATTGGCAGTGATTTTAATTTGTTTTCCTGAGACAAATAATTGGTAAGCTTCATCACCTAAGTTATCAGGGAGACTTGTTATTTGCAAGTGAATATCGGCTTTTCTGTCATTAACTTTTTCTATTCGGATATTATTTTGGAGGCGTTGGATTAAATAATCGGCCACCTCATGCTCATGGCTGGCACAGGCTATTGTAAGCTTCTTTACAATGCGAAAAAAGCCAGCCGTTTTTTCAACTTTAAAAGGGGAGGGCAGAATTATCTGCCCCTGAATTGCGAATGAGCTTAAGAAAATTCCTATTAGAAATATCCCTTTGACTAAGTGTTTCCGCAGTTTCAAGAAGCGATCACTTGTGGATCTGTTTTGTTTTGGATACATTTGGTTATCTAATTTTTTCAGACTCATCAACCATCCCAATATGGATTTAACACAGCGAAAGGATGAGCCTAAAAACTCCTTCACTTTTTACGGGATCGTTTATTTAGTCAATCCTTAAAAACAAAATAAATCACTGGTTATCAACAGGTAGTGTGAATAAAATCCGTGATTTTAAGGTGTTTAATTGCAAGGTTATTAGTAAATTAGGGAAAAAGCTTGCAGAAATTATGAAAGGAAAATTGCCTAATCAGGATCAAAGAAATTTATTCCGCTCCATACTCAAAGACATCATTAATCCAAAGCACGAACTGGCAATATTAGCACATCGTATTGATTGGCAACATTTTGAAGAAAGCTTCAGCCCACTCTACTCTCACACAGGGCAGCCTGGGGTGCCTATACGAACGATGGTCGGCTTACTGTTGTTAAAAAGGATCTACAACTTAGGAGATGAAACGGTCATGGCGCAATGGGTTCAGAACCCATACTTCCAATACTTTTGTGGTGAAGCAGAGTTTCAGTGGGAAGCTCCGTGTGATCCATCCGACATGGTTCACTTCCGCAAACGTATTGGAGAAGAAGGGGCAGAAAAAATATTAGAGGCTTCCATTCAAACCAGAAGGGACGAGATTAGAAGCACCAATGATGTGCTGATTGACACAACCGCTCAAGAGAAAAATATCACCTACCCAACTGATGCAAAACTTCTGATAAAAGTAATTAAACGATGTAATAAGATTGCTAAA
>SWCA01001596.1_pt1 | contig 14812 bp, 14 predicted proteins | sample 4692961 | NCBI WGS metagenome assembly SWCA01 (sample SAMN10267275, study PRJNA491770) | bioreactor metagenome | isolation source: DHS bioreactor inoculated with | place: Japan: off Shimokita Peninsula
CCAGATACAATAGTAGGAATCATGGTAGAAAGATCATTAGAGATGATTATAGGCATCATGGGAATATTAAAGTCAGGTGGAGCATATCTGCCAATAGACCCAGATTATCCGAAGGATAGGATAAAGTACATGCTTGAGGATAGTAATGCTGAATTACTATTAACACAGACAAGGTTAATGGATAATGTAGAATTTAACAGAAATACAATACAGTTAGATGACCACAGTATATATGACGGAGATAGTAATAACTTAGTAAAGGTTAATAGCTCTGATGATTTGGCCTATGTAATATATACATCAGGTTCTACTGGTAAGCCTAAAGGAAGTTTAACAACAAATAAAAATGTTATTAGGTTATTGAAAAACACAAACTATATTTCTATAAATAATCATGACAATATATTACAATTATCTAATTATGCTTTTGATGGTTCAGTTTTTGATATTTATATTGCTCTATTCAATGGTGCAAAATTAACTTTAATTAGTAATTCTATTATTATGGATGTAGATATGCTATCTACTATTATTAGTGATAATGGAATAACAGTATTCTTTGTAACTACTGCATTGTTTAATTTATTGGTAGAAATTAACCTAGAGTGTTTTAGTAGAGTAAGAAAAGTATTATTTGGTGGAGAAATAGTCTCTTTGCAACACACAAAAAAAGCATTTGACTATATGGGAAAAGGAAGAATAATTCATGTATATGGACCTACTGAAAGTACCGTATATGCTACGTATAATATACTAAATTACATAGAAAGTAATGCTAAAACAATACCCATAGGTGGTCCTATATCTAATACTACAGTATATATAATTAATAATAATAAACTCTCACCAATAGGAGTAGCAGGAGAGTTATGCATAAGTGGAGACGGTCTTGCAAGGGGATATCTAAATAAACCAGAACTAACAGCAGAAAAGTTTGTAGAAAATCCATTTGTGCCGGGAGAAAGAATGTATAGAACAGGAGATTTAGCGAGATGGCTACCAGATGGAAATATAGAATTCATAGGAAGAATAGATCATCAGGTAAAAATAAGAGGCTTTAGGATAGAGCTAGGAGAATTAGAAAGTAAGCTACTAAGTAACGAAAGCATAAAAGAAGCGGTGGTGCTAGCAAAAGAAGAAAAAAGCGGAAGTAAATATTTATGTGGATATATAGTAGCAGAAAAGGAAATGACAGTATCAGAGCTAAAGAAACAACTAGCAGAAGAATTACCAGAGTACATGATACCTTCGTACTTTATCCAGCTAGAAAAGCTACCGATAACACCAAATGGAAAGATAGATAGAAAAGCGTTGTTGCAAATAGAAGATACTGTTAATACGGGAATTACCTTTGAATTACCTACAAACCCAATAGAAGAAAAGCTACTAGAACTATGGAAAGAAGTATTGTCAATAGATATTATAAGCACAAATGATAATTTTTTTGATATTGGAGGACACTCCCTTAAAGCAATTGTATTAATTTCAAAAATAAACAAAGAATTTAGAGTTGAAATTACACTGCCAAATATATTCAAGTCTCCTACAATTAAAGAATTGGCTGAAGAAATAAAAACAGCAAAAGATATAGTATATACATCAATAGAATCAGTAGAAGAAAAAGAATATTATGAGGCCTCATCAGCACAAAAGAGAATGTATACGCTAAATCAATTCAATAATAGTAGAACGAATTACAATATGCCATCAATAAGAACAATGGAAGGGAAATTAGATATAGAAAGACTAAAGCATGCATTTAAAACTCTTATCGAAAGACATGAATCATTAAGGAGCTCCTTTGAAGTCATAGGAGAAGAAATAGTACAAAGGGTACATAAAGAAGTTAACTTAAATATATCATGCACAGAAATAGAGGAAGGGAAAGAGAAGGAGAAGATTCAAGAATTTATTAGACCATTTGATTTAGGCAATGCCCCATTAATGAGGGTGGAGTTAATAAAGCTGGCAGATGATAAACATGTGCTATTATTTGACATGCACCATATTATATCCGATGGAATATCAACGAATATATTGTGGAGAGAGTTTTCAGAGCTATACCAAAGAAAAGAATTGCAGGAACTTAAAATACAATATAAAGATTTTACAGCATGGCAAAACCAACAAATCAGGGCTGGAGCTATGAAAAAGCAGGAGGAATATTGGTTAGAGGTATTCAATGGTGAGATACCTGTGCTTAACATGCCAACAGATTATATCAGACCATTAATACAGAGCTTTGAAGGAGACTATTTAAATTTTAAAATAGAAAAAGAACTGAATAGCAAAATAAAGAAGCTAATGATGGAGACGGGTTCAACACTGTATATGGTGCTATTAGCAGCATATAATCTATTACTATCAAAATATACAGGTCAAGAGGATATAGTAGTAGGATCACCTATCGCAGGAAGACGCCACGAAAATTTAAGCAATATAATAGGAATGTTTGTAAATACCTTAGCCATGAGAAACTATCCTGAAGGGAAGAAGACCTTTAGAGAATTTTTAATGGAGGCAAAAGAAAATTCATTAAAGGCATATGAAAATCAGGATTATCAATTCGAAGAATTGGTTGAAAAGTTGCATATATCAAGGGATTTAAGTAGGAATCCATTATTTGATGTAATGTTTACACTGCAAAATATGGACAGACAAGGAGTAGAAATTGAAGACATAAGCTTTAAAAGATATGGTGTAAGCAATAGGACATCAAAATTTGACATGACATTACATGCATTAGAAAGAGAAGAAGAGATAGAGATAGGAATAGAGTATTGTACACAGTTATTCAAGAAAGAGACAATCCAGCGGATGGCAGAGCATTATATGAAGATAGTAAAAGAAATAGTAGATAACTATGACATAAAGCTATCTGATATTGACATGCTGACAGAAAAAGAAAAGAACCAGATACTATATGAGTTTAATGATACAAAAGAAGACTATCCAAAGGAAAAGACCATACAAGAGCTGTTTGAAGAGCAGGTAGAAAAAACTCCCGACAATATAGCAGTAGTATTTGAAGAACAGAGCCTAACCTACAGAGAACTAAATGAAAAATCAAATCAATTAGCCAGGATATTGCGGAGCAAAGTAGTAAAGGCAGGTACAATAGTTGGGATAATGGTAGAACCTTCTTTAGAAATGGCAATAGCTATAATGGGGATTATCAAGTCAGGTGGCAGCTATTTACCTATTGATCCTGAGTTTCCAGACGATAGAATTAATTATATGTTGGAAGACAGTAATACTAGCATACTCATAACAAAGAGCAGTCTTAGAGCCGGAATAAATTATAACGGTACCAGTATATATGAAATTCATAATTATCAAGAGGATTCAAGTAATCTTGATATTATTAATAAGCCTAATAATTTAGCATATGTAATATATACTTCAGGTTCGACCGGAAAACCAAAGGCAGTTATGATTGAACATAGAAACATCACTAATTATGTAAATTGGTTTATAGGGTATGCTGATATTAACGTAGGTAAAACGTTATTATTATCCTCATACGCCTACGATTTAGGATATACCAGTGTTTATTCATCACTGCTAACAGGTAGTCAACTACATATTATGGCTAAAGAAACTTATACTAACTCCTTAAAACTAGTAGAATATATTAATAATAACAATATAACATACTTAAAATTAACTCCTTCATTCTTTAATACTATTCTAAACAGTAATAAGGATTTATTAGTAAAAATAAAACATTTAAAATTAATTGTACTGGGTGGAGAAAAAATTAACACAACTGATATGGAGGATTTTTATAGGTTGAATCCAGAAGCAACGATAATAAATCATTATGGACCGACAGAAACTACAATTGGAACCATTGCTCAAAAAATTTCATGGAATACATTTAAAGAATATAAATACAAGCCTACTATAGGTAAGCCAATAAAAAATGCTAGTATTTATATATTGGACAACAATTTCAAGATAGTACCAATAGGAGTAACAGGCGAATTATGTATAAGTGGAGATGGTCTAGCAAGGGGATACCTAAATAGACCAGAACTAACAGCAGAAAAGTTTGTAGAAAATCCATTTGTGCCGGGAGAAATAATGTATAGGACGGGAGATTTAGCGAGATGGCTACCGAATGGAAATATAGAATTCATAGGAAGAAAAGATCATCAGGTAAAGATAAGAGGTTTTAGGATAGAGTTAGGAGAAATAGAAAGTAAGCTACTAAGTAACGAAAGCATAAAAGAAGCGGTTGTACTAGCAAAAGAAGAAAAAAGCGGAAGTAAATATTTATGTGGATATATAGTAGCCGAAAAGGAAATGACAGTATCAGAGATAAAGAAACATCTGGCAGAAGAATTACCAGAGTATATGATACCATTATATTTTGTACAGTTGGATAAGCTACCCATAACACCAAACGGCAAGATAGATCGGAAAGCATTGTTGCAAATAGAAGATACTGTTAATACGGGAGTTACCTTTGAATTACCTACGAATCCAATAGAAGAAAAGCTGTTAGAAATATGGAAGGAAGTATTATCGATAGATAGAATAAGCACAAATGATAACTTCTTTGATATTGGTGGTCACTCCCTAAAGGCAATTGTACTAATGTCTAGAATTGCTTTGGAGTTAAATATGGAAATTTCATTAACGGATATATTTAGATTTCCAACAATAAAGGAACTAGCTAAATTATATACAAATGTTCCAGTACAACAATTAATGCAAATTAATGATGATAAAATAATACTACTAAAATCGGGAACATCTTCTGTGAAAAAAATATTTTTTATTCATGATGGAAGTGGTGAGGCAAGTGGGTATGTAGAGCTATCTAATAATCTAGATATAGACTTTAATATTTATGGGCTACAAATGGGAACCCAGTACTCTCCTTTAAATCTAAGTATAGAAGAAATAGCCAAGAGCTATATATTTAAAATACAACAAATACAAGAGCAAGGACCTTATTATATTACTGGTTGGAGTATGGGGGGGATTATTGCATACGAAGTGGCAAAGCAGTTGGAAGAGAAAAATGAAAGTGTACACAAGCTTCTACTGATTGACTCTTATTTACCCACAACTAAAAAAATATCTGATATGGATTTTTCAAAAATGTCAGAAGAAATAGTAATAAAAACACTATTTAATAATGAACAATTAAATTTATACATCAGTAACCTTCAGGATATTGATAAATTATGGGAAAACACTATGGAGTTCATAGAAAAAGATTCCTTGGATTGCACCTCGATTATCAAAAACATACCTCGTAATATATTGATGATGATACCCGACTATGGCAAAACAACAATTAGAAATCTGATACATTATATGAATACAATTCGAACACTCAATAATGCAAGAGACAAGTATATGCCGTATAAAAGAATAAATGCAGACACTTATTTTTATAAGCCAGATAGTACAGATAAAAGTATATCAACGAAGTGGAATAAATATCTGAAAAAACCTGTAAAAGTTATAAAAATTGAAGGTAATCATTTTTCAGCATTGAGGTTGCCCCATGTGCTAGTACTGGCAGAAAAGGTAAAAAAAGTGTTAACAGAAAACTAAGATATTTTGAAGCTGCAACAGAATTTTGAAGGGTACAATGAAAACATGCAGGTATATATATATTATTATATGTGCCTGCATATCAAAGGGGGATAACGTAATATATGAAATTTCAGTTCAAGACATATTTAAAGCTATTATCAAAATACTTAAAGAATCAGTATTTAAAGGTTGTACTATTGGTAATTGCTATTATTGGGGGTATTATATTACAGCTTGTTAAACCACAAATTTTAAAAAATTTTATTGATGTAGCTTTGGATAATGAAAATAACACATTACTTACAAGAATGGCCATCCTATATATAATTTTAGCTATTGTTCATCAGGTTGTATCTATTATTACAACTTATTTGGCACAAAAAGTTGGGTGGCATGCCACTAATTCATTAAGAGAGGATTTGGTTGAGCATTGCTTAAGCCTAGATATGAGCTTTCATAAAGAAAAAAGGCCGGGAGAATTAGTAGAAATAATTGAAGGAGACGTAAATACCCTTTTTAACTTTTTTTCAAAAATGGGAGTCATTCTATTAAGCAATGTGATACTTGTTGGCGGTGTTGTTTTACTCTATTTTAGAGAAAATATTTGGATAGGTATAATTCAAGCCAGCTTTTCAATTTTTGCCTTTCTTATACTATTAAAGTGCAAAAAATTAGGAACGGAATATTGGAAAAAGAACAGAGAGATGGCAACACAATTATATGGCTTTATTGGAGAGAGTATAAATAACACGGAGGATATTAAGGGAAATGGTGCCAAGGAGTATGTTTATTATCGTTTCCATAAGCTATTGGCAAAGTGGCTGCCCATCAGAAAAAAGTCAAGCGTAGTTGGCTGGAGTATGTATATGGTAACATTGGCTCTTCAGGCCACCAGCTATGCCATTGCTTTACTAATGGGGACTTATCTATGGAAACAGAATCTGATATCTATTGGTGCAATTTATCTTTTTTTTACATATGCGAATTATATAGTAAGGCCTATAGATGCGATACAAAAACAGCTCCAGGATATGCAAAGTGCTGGTGCCAGCATAGCTAGGCTTAATGAATTATTGGAACGGGAAAGTAAGGTTAGAGATAGCAAGAATAATATTAATATAGATAATGATTTTATCTTATCGGTTGACGATGTACGCTTCAGCTATGAGGACAATCACGAGATATTAAAGGGTATATCCTTTGATCTATTTAAGGGGAAGAAACTAGGCTTAATTGGGCGAACCGGCAGTGGTAAGACAACCTTGGCGAGGCTACTTATAAGATTCTACGATGTCAATTCAGGTGAAATTAGATTGGGTAAACATAACATTAAAGATATTTCCTTGGCGGAATTAAAAAACAAGATAGCATATGTTACACAAGAAGTTCACTTGTTTAATGGTACTATTAGAGACAATCTTAGCTTCTATGATAAAAAAATAACCGATGAAAGAATTTATAATGCAATTGAAGAAATGCAATTGAAAAAATGGTTTGAAAGATTTCCAAATGGACTAGATACAAAGCTGGGATTAAAAGGTATTGGTCTTTCTGCAGGTGAAGGTCAATTGCTGGCATTTATAAGAGTGTTTTTAAAGGACCCTCATTTAATTATTCTAGATGAAGTATCATCAAAACTCGACCCAGAGACAGAGCGGCAGTTACAATGTACCATAGAAAAACTACTGGAAGGAAGGCTTGCAGTGATAATTGCCCATAGAATATGGACCATAAATTTTGTAGATGAAATTATGATATTAGAGAAGGGTGAGGTTCTGGAATTTGGCAGCAGAGAAGAGCTACAGATGGACCCAGCTTCACATTTTCATAGCCTATTGGTATCAGGACTGCAAGAGGAGGTGCTGGCATGAAGCATTTTAGGGTAATCACACAGATAATTAAAAGCAAACCGATCGCTATTTTAAATAGTTATTTATCATACCAGCTTGCCACTTTATTTCCATTAATAACAGGTCTTCTGATGATGGAGATATTCAATAGCTTAGAAAAAGGTCAGTCAGATACTACAGTATGGTATTTTATTGCTTTTTTTATAGCTGTTTTATTGGGGAGAATCATCGCAGTATATCTGTACTCGGTAACTGCCGCAATTGCAAGATTTGTATCTAGTTCTTTGGTAAGGCTAAATCTTTTGAAAAGAATTATGGAAAAACCAGGTGCAAAGTCTCTAAATAAAACTCATGGCGATGTATTAAATTGCTTTAAGGCAGATGTTGAAGAAATAGAAGGTTTTATAGTAGCATGCTTCAATGAATTTCTAAGTGTATTTATATTTGCTGTAATATCATTATTTATCCTGATTAGGATTAATTTTAAAATTACAATTTTAGTCTTTTCACCACTGATTTTAATAATGCTGGTTGTAAGAATGACTGGCAAACGTATATCTAAATACAGGGAAACCAATCGAAGGGCAACAGGCAATATTTCGTCAACTATTGCAGATATGTTTACAAACATTCAAGCTATAAAGGCCTTCGGGTCTGAAGAAAGCATGAAAGAAAATTTCATATACCTGAATAGAGACAGAGAAAAAGCTGCAATGCAGGATAATATATTCACACAATTATTATCATCAATTTATGAAAACGTACTTAGTATTGGAACTGGAATGATATTAATTGTTATAGCCTCCTCGGTAAAAGATGAAAGCTTTAAATTGGGGGAATTTGCAGTATTTAATTACTTTATGAATTTTATTTCATCTTCAATTCAATATTTTGGCAACGTAATGACTAGGTATAAACAAATGGTTGTGTCTATAAAGAACATTACGAATATAAGTGATGAAGTAGCTGTCGAATCCTTGGCTTTAGATGAACCTCTTTATATAAAGAATGATCTACCTGAAATAAACAATCGTGAAATAAGAAAAGAAAAACTAGAAGAGTTATCAATAAAAAATCTTACTTATCTTTATAAAGAAACTAATAGAGGTATAAAAAATGTATCATTTGATGTTAGGAGAAATTCCTTTACAGTAATCACAGGTAGAGTCGGTTCAGGTAAAACTACCCTTCTAAGAGCATTATTAGGGCTCCTCAATCCACAGCAAGGGAATATCTATTGGAACAATGCCCAGATAGATAAATTAGATGGATTTTTTATTCCCCCTAGAATTGCATATTCTCCGCAAACACCTAATTTTTTTAGTGATACGATAACAGAGAATATACTTTTAGGTAAAAACAAAACAGTGGAGGAAATAAACAATGCAGTTTATTTAGCTGTTATGGAATATGATTTAGAAAATCTTGTCGAAGGTGTTAATACAACTATTGGTACTAATGGTGTAAAGCTTTCAGGTGGTCAAAAACAAAGATTATCAGCAGCTAGGATGTTTATAAGTGATGCAGAAATATTCGTTTTTGACGATATATCCAGTGCCTTGGATGTTGAAACAGAATATCAATTATGGACACGATTATTTGATAGAGAAGATACAACATGCATTGCCGTTTCAAATAGAAGAGCAGCATTAAAAAAAGCAGATCAAATCGTACTTGTTAAGGATGGTGAGGTTGAAGACATAGGCGGTCTTGATGAGCTTCTTGAAAAGAGTGAGGAAATGAGACTAATTTGGGGAGAGAGTACATTTTAAAAATACAAGATAAAAATAAAGTGAGGTAATATGAGAATTTTTTGTGTAAAGATTAATAAAAACCTATGCGAAGCCCAGTATAATAAGCTTATGAAGTATTTGTCACCCGATAGATTTCAAAGATTAAATAAAATGCTATTTGAAGATTCTCAAAGAAGCTTAATCGGAGATATCTTAATAAAGCATGCTATAAGTAAAATTAAAAAAGCTAGTTTAGGCGAAATTCTATTTGTGTATAATGAGTATGGAAAACCCTATATTTCAGAGGATATATATTTTAATATATCTCATTCAGGCAAATGGGTTGTAGCTGAAATAAATAATAATACTGTAGGCATTGATATAGAAGAAGTAGCACCTATAGATTATAATATTGCAAAAAGATTTTTTACAGAAAATGAATATAATTATGTAATAAATAACTGGAATTTATCGAAGATTGAACGTTTTTATAATATTTGGACCTTGAAGGAAAGCTATATTAAAGCTGTTGGTATTCCATTAAATTCTTTCAGTATAAGTATAACTGATGGGGATAACATAATCATAGAATCAAACGAATATGGAAGATCAAATTATTTTTTAAAGCAATATAATATTGATTCTAACTACAAAATGGCAATATGTAGTACATCCCAAATAATATCTGAAGAATTAAGATTATTTGATTTAGATGAATTCTACAATCAATTAGAGTTATAACATGTTCACGTACAACCTCATGGTTCAGAAGAATTGGCCCATGTGGAAATGATCTGTACCATGATCTACCAGCTAACCAAAGATGCTAGCCCTAAACAAATGGAAGAAGCAGGACTAGGCGGAAATTATGCAATTCGTGATAATGCCCTGTTCCCAACAGATGCCAATGGAGTACCTTGGACGGCCGCTTATTTCCAAGCCCATGGGGATCCAGTGACAGATCTAACTGAGGATATGGCAGCGGAACAAAAAGCTAGGGCAGTATATGAGCATTTACTTAACATGACTGATGATCCTGGAATGAGGGATGCATTACAATATCTTAGAGAAAGGGAAGTAGTACATTTCCAAAGATTTGGAGAGGCCCTTCGGATTGTTCAAGAATATCAAGATAGTAAGAAATTTTATTAACAAACAAGACCAGAGCTTTCTGGTCTTGTTTGTTTCCTATAATAAAAAAAATGATATAATTTGTATTTAAATCAATCATATTGACCTAAATCCAGATTATACAGTATTATAAAATAGATAGAGCAATATAGAGAATATGGTTGAAATTATGATTTAATTTAAATAAAACATATGTATGGGGGGAATTGAGATTGGAGAATCAAATTTTATTTACTAGGGTTGGCTATTCATATTTACCAACAACAAAAATGGAAGACTCTATTAACTGGTATACAAAAAATTTAAGACTTAAGCTAATGTCTCAATTTGAAGATCGAGGGTCAAATATTGGTGTTTTGCAGTTTCCGCACAAGAATGCTATAGCTGTAGTATTAATTGAGACACAAGACTACAGACCCCTTGAAATTATACGAAATGGAACGAAATTTCCAGTAATGGCTATGAACTGCCCAGATATTGAATATACTCATAAAATACTAAAAGAAAACAGTATAGAAGTTGAGGATATCAAAATTTTAGGTAACGGAGAGGCGAAATATTTTTATTTTAAAGATAATGAAGGTAATTTATTAGAAGCTACGTGGTCGAAATGGGATTTAGAAGATGAGATTAAAGAAGATTTTTTTTAACATAGTCATTGTTGAGAAATACAGGATTTCTTTTGTTAAATAATCGTGTATTAAGGGGTAATAAATAATTTACAATTTACTACATATGAAAATATAGTATAATTCCAAAGCTTTTTCTGGATTGAAAAGTTTTCCTTATCTTAATGTAATACCACAGCGAGGACATTTTTTTGGAAATATCTCATATCTGTTAAACAGGTAATTACATTTTGGACATCTTCTTAAATACCCCACACCAAAGATTAGAAGAAGCATAGCTACTAGTGATAATCTCATATAAGACGATATATTTATGTTTTTGGAATTAGCATAAAAAAAATAAATGAGTATAAATGGAAATGAGAAAATTGAAAGGGTAGTAATACCAATATATACTCTTTGCATTTTTTGAAACTTTTGTTTAAAAAGCTCGTCTTTATCTTCTTTCATAAGTAATGGTCTCCTTTTTTTAACAGATTTTATTTAATATCATTCTATATTACAATAATACTATAAGGCTGTGGAACTTTTATTAAGAAAAATAAAAAATATTCTAAAAAGTAATTTAATAACCTTGATATTATATGATTTTACATATAATATCAAGGTATATTAGCTTTAAATACTTTGTTTTATTCTACGGAAGCTTGATCTTACATTATACAGTTCCGCTCCAGCCAATGAAGCATTGCTCCCGAAGTCTGCCATTTGAACTATTGTACCAACACCTGGTATCAATTCTACTGCTGCTATATAATTCAAGCGTACTTAAATTTAATGCAAATAATGTTAAAAAATGCAGAAAAATAACAAACAAAAGAACTTGACTATATATAAAATAATTTAGTATTATTAAATAGTATATAATTTGTATATATGTTAAAAATTACTAGATTAAATATAAAAAATATTAAACTTAAATTGAGCAAGCGGCTTTTAAAATACTCTGACTAGCAGATCATGGCTTTTTTCATTAAATGAATCATTCTATATTTATGACTTCTGATGTTCTTGCTAAGGTTATATCAGAATCAACTTTCTGTAGATTTGGTCTTCTGTCAAGAAAAAGGACAACTTAAACTCGAATTTTTTCATGAATGGAGCTATATTACAGTTTTTCCTCGAAATCATGGGGTGACATCATATTGGAAAACTATGAAGTCTGGTAGTATTATAGAATGTGTCGATATATTCAAATATTAGTTCATGGGCATGTTTAAGATGCTTAATCACAAAATGATTAAGCCATTCACGTTTTATTAGCGCATGAAATGATTCAATAGGTGCGTTATCCATGGGGTACCTTTCCTTGAATAACTTCGTATAAATTATTTGCTGGCGTACTTTTAAGATACTCCTTTGAAACGTATTGCACCCCGCAGTCACTGTGAATAATTACTGGATTATCAAGATTTCTAGTCTTTTTGGCTTTGTTAATAGCTGCGATTACTCCTTGGGCATACAAATTGTCTGAAAGATGCCACCCAACTATTTTTCGTGAATACAAATCCATTACAGATGTTAAATAAACAAATCCTGTTAAGGTATAGTAATAAGTAATGTCTGTTACCCAAACGGTGTTAGGGCTTGCTAGATTGAAAATCTCGATTTAAAATATTCTTCAGCTTTTCATCAAAGTCAAGATCAATGGTTGTTCTAGTATAGGGACTTACCCAAATGGCCTTAATTCCTTCTTCACGCATATAATTACCTACAGTTTTTTCGGCAATTGCATAACCCTTAGCTTTTAAAGTTTCAGTTATTTTGGGCGTACCGTATATTTGATTCGATTCGTTATGAATTTGTATAATTTCTTTTTTATCACGTCTTTACGCAGAGCCTGTTGGGATGGTTTTCTTCTTTTGAAATCATAATAACCAGAAATTCTCAAGATGCTTTAGATATATTAAAAAAGGTTATCCGCATACTGAACGATTAACTGAAAAGATCTATATTGCAATAAATAAATCTTCTTAGAAACGCAAAATTTCAGTTAACAGTGTGCTTAAACTCTTAGGCGTTTCGTCATAATTTCCAGACCCTCTATGATTTACAACACCATTATTATTAGCAGCGTCTCTGATCCATTTGCTTAATGTTGATTTAGCTATTTTTAATTCTTTTGAAACCTGGTCCATCGTTTACCAGATGAATGATAGTAATTAACTGCATCTTGCTTAAATTGTGCATCAAATTGCTTGATCTGTTTTCCCATAAGTTTTTCTCCTCTGTTTTATGGTTTTTTATTATAACATCAAACATGAAAAAACTCACTTTAACTTCTCCTATTTATATTCTAGCAGCAACCTTACAAATACTTAGTAGGAAATGAATCTTGTAATATAGATACTTCTCGAGCAAGCTGGATTTACTTGCTTTTTTGCCGAGATGGCCATAGCCTTTTTTAAGATTTCATTCTCCTCTCTAAGCTTTGCTATTTCCTTACAGAAAGCTTTAATTTCAGCAGGAGACATTGAATCATCTATATCAATTTGTATGGGCGTAAATTGCTGTACCCATCTTTGGGAATTGTACCAGCTGAGATACCATATTCGCTTTCGAGACTAGCGTAGGTATGTTCTTTAGTGTTATAGAGATCTACGATCATTTTCTTAAAATTTTGATCGTATCTAGTTCCTTTGTTTTTCATTGTGACACGTCCTTTCAGATATTAATATTATATCTTACTTTTCGTGTCCATGCTTTTATACTAACATCACAGAGACTTGCCAAGTATATGAACTAATGGATTTTTTATAAACGCTAAACCTTCCGTACTTAGAGAAATGCCAGCCAGATATTGAATTTTAAAGGTGCATAAAGAAAATTATGTACGAAGTTTGAGTTTATAAATAACACAAATATCGAAAAGAAATATTGTATAACTTAAACTGTAAAGGTTATTAAGAAATAACGGAGGAAATTTTATATGAAATTGGAATATCGCAAATTTTTTATCAGTATGTTTCTATTAGTTATATTAACTGGACTAACATCCTTAATTAGCCCATTATTGTTAAATATATGGAGTAAAGATGTTTTTGGATTTACAAAACAACGAATATTACTTTTATTACTAGTATTAGTAGGTTCGTTACTTTTGGAGATTCTTCTTTCGATTATTAGAGAAAAATTTGCAAAGGATTTCAATATTAATAATTTTAAGCAGATGATTAATAAATTTTTCATCTTAGATTATGATGAAATTACTGAAAAGGGACCAACTAACCTTATAGAACGAATTGTTATAAGTGTTAATAGTATCTATAGTTTTATGACGGGAGATTATATAATTATTTGGTCTAGCATTTTAGTAATGTTAGCAATTCTTATAATGGTATTTTTAAGGAATAAAATTGTTATGTTTATAATGTTATCTATGATTCCCGTTAATTATTTTGGGTTCAAAATACTAAATAAAGAATTATTAAAACGTTCAAAAATTTTACAGGAAAATACTGCAAAAGGATGGCAAAAAGTACTATCTATTGCTAATCAGACTGATTATTTAAAGCAGAGTGCTTCCTATGATAATATTTTGAATCAACTAGAACCTACTCTAAATAGTATATATGGGAGTATGGCCGATGTTAATGTTTTAGCCCAATCTGCTTCAAAATTTATAAGGTCTTTGAACCAAATAGCCCAAACAATGATTATGTTGTTAATAGTTTATCAAGTATTAGAGACTAATGACAACGCAATTTCTTTAGTGTTATTTACTATATTATTACCAATTTATTTTCAAAACCTTGGTGTTATAACTAACGCTAATTTAAACAAAAGAGATATGGAAATAGCTAATAATTTTTTTAATGAATGGGATAAGCATTTAGAGCAAGATGGAGAAAAGATACTTAAACAAGTGTATCCGTCAATTACAGACCACATATTAAATAAGTCCTATCTATGA
>SWCA01008918.1_pt3 | contig 14739 bp, 13 predicted proteins | sample 4692961 | NCBI WGS metagenome assembly SWCA01 (sample SAMN10267275, study PRJNA491770) | bioreactor metagenome | isolation source: DHS bioreactor inoculated with | place: Japan: off Shimokita Peninsula
ATGAATGCGCTTAATATTGATTTTACCATATCTCAGAATGTGTATGATCCTGATTTTGTAGAAAAAATTTTAGAGAGCCGGGAACAAGCCAAAAATGAAGAAGTAATACGGGTAAAAAAGGAAGATTTGAATGAGTTCTTAAGCTTGTGATGACTGGTTTATGAAGTGACTGAAAATGTTGTTTATATACTTTCTGTTAAAGGACATTATTAGTAAGGTTACGTTAGCATTAAGGGATACCTGGGTCGAGTTCGGAATTTGATAAATTTAGTCAGCGGCACTTATTAGCAACAACTTTTCCTGGATCGCGCGCGCTTGTATCGCGTGCCAGGTTGTTTGTTCAGTTTGTTCAGTGAAGTATTCAGTTCAAAATGAAATCAGGCTAAAAAAGCTTCATTGTAAAGAGTGGTGGAATTATTTAAATTTATAGAATGAGGTTGAAGCACGCGCTACAAGCGCGCAAACAAGGCTTTTCCGCTCTTATCCATTTATTTTATCTTCAACTTCCCCCTCATCCAAGTCCCTGCATTCACTACATGGTAATACATCAGCGGGATAATCCACAGACTGACCAGTACGCCTATGGTCATGCCGCCCAGCATGGTGAGAGAGAGTGGTAGCTGAAGTTTGGCGCCCAAATCGCTGCCCATCATTTGGGGCATTAGAGCAATTACGGTGGTGAGCGAGGTCATTACAATGGGTTTTAACCGGCGACGGCCACCTTCGTGTATGGCGTCCATCAGACCCATGCCTTCTTTTCGGAGCTGATTTACGGTGTCAATTTTCAGGATGGAGTCGTTGATGATGATGCCACCCATTACGATAAAGCCAATCATTGACATGGCATTGATGGAACTGCCGACTACATAAAGCAATATGGTTGCAAAAGCCACGTCAATAGGCAGTTCGATAAGCACCACCCACGGAATGCTGATGGATTCAAACTGCGCTGCCAGAATGAAAAACAGCAATATTATGGAAATCAGCAGAATAATACCCATTTCGCCCATCAATTCCAGGTTGCTGAAATAGCTGCCCGAAAAGCCGACTTCCAGTCCGGTGGTTGCAGTTACTATGGTTTCCACCGTTTTTATGGCTGCCGGTGTCTGGTTGGCGTCCAATGTAATAGCAACCGGCACAAATACGCCTTCGGATCCGCCAAAAATGGTGCGGTAATCGCTGCTGCGCTCCAGGCTGACCAGGTTTTTTAAAGGGATTTTATTTCCCAGCCGGTTGTTAACGAACAGCGTGTTTAAAGCCTGCTCCATGCTGATGGGTTCCGAACCAATCAGTATGGGGATATAGCGGTCAACCGACTTAAGGTTATCGGTATAGTTGCTGTTGAAAGCGGTTTTAAAAATAGAAACAATGGCATCGTAATCAACATTGTACAGGAAAAGCATTTCGGGATCGGCGTGTACGATGTATTGTTGCCGGGTAGGGATTTTAGTTTCGGAGGTGTTCAGTTGGCGGCTGATTTTCCCGGCTACCGACTGCACTTCCTGCATGGGCGGCGGGCTGTCGCTGTTTTTGCCCCGGATGCGAGCCATTAGGTTGCCTTCTGTGCCCGAAAAGACCTTCATAAAAGGATTTTCAGGAGCTTTAAAGGTATAGGATGCGCCCGGATAGTGTTTCCGGAGGTAGGCTTCCAGCGGACGAATGGTTTCCTGCAATTCCCCCGGATTTGCCACTTTCAGATAGAGCTGACTTTCATAGGCGCTCATATCAAAATCGCGGTTCAGCACAAACTGTTGCTCGCCTATGAATGCATTTGACTGCTGCACCTTACTGCCGGCGACCTGTATTAGTTGTTTGATTCTGCGCCTGTTTTCATCCACATGTATGTTCTCGTTCCAGTCAATGGCCAGTATGGTTTCATTCTGCGGAAGCACGGGCAGTTGCCGTTTGTCAATTGCCGAAAAGGCAAAATAACCACCGCCTAAAATGAGCAGAACAACCACAAGGGTGCCCCATTGATGACGGAAGACAAAGTCAAATCCTTTATGGTAAGAATTCTCCAAATCAAATAGTTTGACCCGCTTCAAGAAGCCAATTTCGGTGTGCCGGTGTTTCTTTCCCTGCACCAGTTTGAACAGGGTAGGGATAAGGGTGATGGAAACTATAAATGAAATGATCAAACCAATGGCAATGGCCATAGCCTGGTCGTAAAAAAGTGCTCCGGCAATGCCACTCAGGAAGATAAGGGGGATAAATATGGCACACGAAGTGAGGGTAGATGAAATCATGGGCGCAATCACTTCGTTGGTGCCACGGGTGATGGCGGTGAGCAAAGGTTCGCCCCTTTGCTGGTGCTGTATGATGTTGTCAATCACCACAATGGAATTGTCAATCATCATACCCACACCTAAAATCAATCCCGAAAGGGAAATAATATTGATAGATATCCCGAAAAGGTAAAAGAAAAACAGGCTGATGATGAGGGTTACCGGCATGGTAAGGGCAATGAGCAGCGGACTGCGATAATCTCTGATAAACAGGAACATGATGATGATGGCCAGAAATGCTCCCTGTATTAGGTTGCTTTTCAGGTTGGCAATGGTATAAGTGAGCAAAAAGGACTGGTCCTGGCTGGTTTCAAAGTCAATTTCGGGATAGGCGACCTGGAAATCTGCAATCAGTTGATTTACTTCTTCGCGCATGGTTTCAATGCGGGCATCGCTGCTTTTGATAAGCGCCAGGCAAATGGCCTGTTGTCCCTGCGAAAGGTACAATCCCTGCATGGCTTGTGGCCGTATGCCTACCCGGGCAATATCGCCCAGCCGTATGGGTTGCCTGTTTACGTTTACCAGGGTTTCTTTTACATCCTCCACCGTGCGCAGTTCATTCCTGAACATCAGGCTGTACTGCAATTCGCCTTCCCTCACGGTGATGCCGCTTACGGTGATGTTATTCTGCCGCAGGGCCATAGATAAGGCGTCCGTGCTGATGCCGAGGCTTTGCATCCGGGCTTCGTTGGGGATGATGTACAATTCGGGACGGGCCATGCCGCTGATATCGGCGAAAGCCACCGAAGGCAATTGTTCTATACGCCTGCGGATAACTGTTTCGGTGAAGCTGCTGAGCTGGGTAAATTCTTCACCGGAGCGGTTGGCCGATGTATCTTTAAGGTGGAGGTTAAGCAGAAAAACTGGAATATCGGTGGCGCTTGCCTTGATGATTTTTGGACGTCTTACATCGCGCGGAAGTCCGGCCATGGCGGCATCCACCTTGTCGTTTACCTCAATAAAGGCATAATCGGTGTTGGTGCCAAAGCTGAATTTTAGCCTGATGATGGCGCTGTTGTCGCGGGTTTCGCTCTGAATGTCATCCAAACCGGGCAATTGCAGCAGCCTGGCCCTCATGCCCGACACTATGGTACGCTCCAGGTCTATGGCGTTGGTGTTGGGATGCGAAATGTAAACGGTAATTTCAGGAATTTTTATGTCGGGCAGGAGCGAAACCGGCAGCAATCCGGCCACCACCAAACCCACCACCATGATGGCAATAAATGTTATAATTACGGCTATGGGCCGCTCAATCAGATATCGAACCATATGTCAAAGCTTGTGGGTGGTTTAAGGTTTCGTGACTCCGTTTTCTGCGTTTTGGGAATTTCATCTTTATCAGCAGCGGAAGGTACAAAATAAGCATGGGAACAGAAAATACCAGTCCACCAATGGTGCCCGCCGCGAAAGCTGTCCAGAAACTGGTTTTGCCATCAAACAATAAAAAGGGAAGCAAGCCAAGTATAGTGGAGATGGTGGTCAGGAATACAGGTACTATTTTGAGATTGAAGGCTTTAAGATAATTTGAAAGATTGCTGCGCGTGTTGGTCTTGCGGAGTACGTTCAGGTCGTTGATGATGTATATAACCATATTCACCGAAAGGCCGCTCAGCAGTAGCAGTGAGGCGTAACCGCCCTCATCAAAGGCTATATCGAAGTGATAAAAGGTGAAAAAAGCACCGATAAAGGAGAGCGGAATGATGCTGATGACCACAAAGGGTTGCAACAGCGATTCAAACAAAATGGCGCCAAGGGCCCAGATAATGATGACGATGAGCCCCAGCAGCCAGTATTGCATGGGTTTTTCGCCAAACATCCACGAATAATCGTATTTCGGCACTTCGGCTTTGTAGCCCAGTGGAAGTGATTCACTCATCTTTTTTGTTTCGCGTTCCAGTACCTTTCTTCCGAGTTCATCGGGCCCTATGAAGTTATAGGCCAGGGTTATCAGATAGGACTGGTCTTTTTTATAGATGTTTCCATCCACGCGCAGGGTGGCCAGTTGGGCAACTTCGGCGGGGCGCAATTGCACCGAGTCGTTGCCCATGCCGGTGTGCATCAGTTGCCAGAGGTCAAATTTCTCCAGGTCGTCGGCAAAGAATTGAGCGCGGGTATAGTTTCCGTCGTTTGAAACCACCGCCTGTGCCGTGGGACCGGCCGTGTATTGCTGCAAAGCGTTTATGTAATCGAGGTAACCCATGCCCGCCATGGCCAGGTGGTGCTTGTCAATAATCAAACCTTTTTCCTCAACGGTAGAAGTCTGTTGAAATTGGTCGTTGCCGCTATATACGGCAATATCAGCTATGCGCGGGTTCTTTCTCAGGGTGTCGCTGTAACTTTGCGCCAGGGAAATCAGTTCGCGATAGTCGTAGCCGCTGAGTTGAATTCGCGATGAACGCCAGCCATCGGACAGCTCGTTGCTGAATGTTTCGTTGCGCAGGTAAATGCCAAAGTCGGCCCCGGCAAACTCATTGGCCTTTTGTATCATAAAACTCTTTACTTCGCCCGGCTGCCAGGTGTTTTGTGCTACTTCTTTAAAATAGACGACTATGCTTGCGCTTTGAGGACCGTTTACACGGGCTTGAAACTGCCGGATGGCCGGGAATTGCGCCAGGTAGCCTTCCATTTTCAGGCAAACCTCATTCAGTTGGGCTATGGTGGTGCCGGTGGGCAATGAAATGCGGATATAAAGTGTGGTTTCGCCCGATGGCTGATAATAGTTGCTCCTGCCCGAGGCATGGTTCATAAACAGACGCAGGCTGCCACCCATGGTTTTCTCCAGCGGGCTGCGCAGGTGTTCCCCGTAAAAGCGGCTGCCCAGGGTGTTGTTGTATATGGCGGCTCCCGGTTTGTTTTCATCCACCGAAGTGGGAAGCAGTTGCATTGGAAGTCCAAAGGCAAGCACAATTACCACCAGAAAAGCCCACCGCCATCTGTGTGCGAATTTGATGTAAATGCCATAAATCCGGTTGAAAAAGGCCACTCGTTTTAACCGCCTGATGCTTTTTGGCTTTCGGTTTTTGGCCAGGTTCATTCCCGACATCAGTGAAGGGATAAACAGCAGGGCAATCGTCAGCGAAACGGCCAGGTTAATGATGATAACAAGTGCAAAATCAACCAGATTGGCGCGGTCGCTCTCATCCAGGAAAAAGATTACCACCAGTGCGCCCAGGGTGGTGAGGGTGGCACCCAGCATGGCCATAAACACGTTCAGCGATTTGCGGTGCAGCATGTAATCGGTCATCATAATGTAATTATCGATGATGATGCCGATACTCACGGTGATGCCGGCAATGGAAACCAGGTGGATTTCAACATGGAAGAGGTAATAAAAGATAACGGCAATGGCAATGTTTACGGTGAGGCTGACCGTTATCAGCAGCAGATAGCGGAAACTCCGCTGTACCAGCAACACAAATAAGAGTAGCAATACTATGGCTGCGGCTATGCGACGGGAGGTTTTGCCAATCTCCCTCCTCAGATATTCGCTGGAATCGTACATTTTTATCATGTTCCAGCCCGGCGGCAGGTGGGTGGTAACTTTTTGCTCTGCCTTGTAAACTTCGTTGGCCAGGGCAATCTGGTTGGAAACCGGTGTGGCGTAAACATTGATGGAAACCGTGTTTTTCCCGTTTATCCGGAAGTAGCTGTCAGGTTGCTGCTGCACGATTTCCATTTCGGCCACATCGCCCAGATGGATGATGGTTCCTTTGAGGTTGGCGAGCGGTATGTTTTTCCATTCAGTATCCAGGCCGGAATGCCTGGCATAGGCCAGTCTCACGGGTATGGAAATTTTGCTGCTGTCGGGCAGGATGGTGTTAGATGCGCCCACTCCGTTTACTTCCTGCCACTGCATCAGGGCATAGGAGAGTTGCGAAGGCGTAAGCCCATACTGTCGCAACCTTTCCAAATTGTATTTAAAATGCCACTCGTAAGGCGTGGCCCCGTGGGTTTCGATGCCGCTGATGCCATTTACCTCGTTGAGTACCTGCTGAATGTGCTTTTCAGCATAGGTTTTAAGCTCGTAAGTGCTCACGTTACCGTTCAGGGTGTATGAGATAAGCAATTGCTTGTCGGTGTTTTGCTGCCTGCCGGCGCTTATTTCGGGGTAACCCACACCCGCAGGCAGATGTTGCCACACATCTTTGATAAGCGAAAGAATGTGAAAGCGCAACGTTTCAATATTTGTACCCCGCTCCGTTTCGAGCACAATGTAGCCATAGCCGAAGCTGCTGTTGGATTCAATCTGGCGAATGCCGCCCAGAGTGGATAGCGCGCCTTCGAGTACGGCCGTAACTTCGTGTTCCACCACCTGGGGCGCCGAGCCGGGATAAGTAAAGCTGATGGTGAGCGCATCGGCAACGCGGCCGGGGTTAAGCTTAACGGTGAGACGTGGTACCAGGGCCAGCCCAATGAGCGCGAACAATATAAACAGAATGTTCAGCGTATAGGCGCTGAACAATTTGCGTCCGGTGGGCTGCTTTTCCCCCTTCATAGACTCAGGGTGTTGGGTTTACTACCAAAACCGGTGCCTGGTGGCCAATGGTGAGGTTGTTGCTTACAATTACCTGCTGACCGGCCTGCAAACCCTCGGTAATGGTGTAATGGGTGCTGTTTTCGTAGCCGATAGTCACATAGTTCCAAATGGCGCGCCCCTCTTCTACGGTAAACACCACCTGCCGGTTTTGCCGGGCCAGCACCGCACTTTTGGGAACAATTATCTGATTGGGAATAATCGTGTTGACCACCACTCTCACTTTCATTCCATCAATGAGGCTGCCGTCTTTGTTCCGGACTTTAGCGCTTATGCTCAAGGTGCCGGTGGGGCTGAGCAGCGGGTCGGTGCCGGTGATGGTGCCGGGAAACCCTGTTCCGGGCAGGGCCACGGGCATTACCTTTACACTGACGCCCGGTTTTATGATGCCGGCATCGCTTTCGAGTACTTCGAAATTTGCCTGCATTTCGCGGGTGTTGAGCAGGGTGCAGAAGTTCTTGTATTCTGATGTAGGGGTAAATGCCTGTGCTTTCATGCCGGCTACCATGCCGCTAACGGGAGCGGTAACGCGGGTATTGGCCAGCTCGCGGCGGGCTTTTTCCAGCGCCAGCCACGCCAGCGACAAACCCGAGCGAAGCATGGCTCCCGACCTCACCTTTTCAGGTACCCTAAGGGAATCTTCCGAACTGTAACCCGAAAGCAGCAACTGGTATTTGACCTGAATAGGAGTATATTTCTATATGCATGTCAGAAGCATATAATTACTCGGGAAGATAAACAGTAAATCCGTTTTCAAATGGATTTGGGAAAACATGTAATTGCTCCGTTAAAACCGGCGTTAGATCTAATTTATACGTCAACGCATCAATGTTATTCAAGTTGAGAGTTTCAACCAAAGGCTTATAGGTGGTATCTGTTTCAATAAGGGCTAACTCTTCAAATTGTCGAGTACTTACTAAAGATCCCATATAAATTGTTTTAGAAGTAGAATTCCACTGCGAGCATGGACCCCAAACACCACGGGTGATTCTATATTTATGACCATAATAGAAAGTGCCATTTCCAGAAACGACATTACTATTGCAACAATATCCTGGGAATGTGTTTGTCAATAATAAGTTTTGATTCCACCAACTTGAAGGGTTTGTCAAGGTTGTATTTGGGAGCACAGCACCTGAGTTTACGTCTATTTCTGATACCTCCCACCAAAAGGAGGTGCCACTTGGAATATAAGAAACATTGGCTGTAATTGTATAGGTAGGACTACCTGGCATGTGAAATCCTTTGAGACTAAAATCGGAGCTTAATGGTGTGTTAACCCGACTTAGATTGAAATCGTCAAGAAATACTGTGTGTGTGAAGTCGGAATAATAATTCAGCGGATGCAGTTTGAGTCGAAATTCAATCTTATTATATCCTTGGTTGATGTCTTGTTGCGAAAGTGAAAAGTACCCAGAATATTGAGACCAGTTATAAGAAGTAATTGCATCCGAAATAAAAACAACTTTCTCAATATCACAATTATTTCCGCTTCTAAGTACGACTTCGATTTGATTATATTGAGGGTCAGGTGAAAGATACACTGGTGAATAATTAGAACAATATAAATAATAACCCCTAATTGCGGCAGCATAAAATGATATTGAGTAATTGCAATTAGCAATCAAAGGCTCTGTTAACGTTCCTTTTATCGACTCGCCATAACATTTATAGATTGTACCTTGAATATTGCGTAGACTTCCTCCGCTTATACCTGAATATCTTCCTAAGCCATTTCTTTCCGGTAAGTTACTCCATTTGTTTAGCGGGATCCCAACCAGTGAAGTACAAGTAGCATTAATATCAAAAAGATCAGGTGTTCCTGGAACGAAGAAAGGAGGATTAGTTGATGATGACATGTTTCCTGCACAGCCATTTGACCATCCAATGGCCTTGCTTATTTGATTTTGTGCAGTAACTGAGGACGATAGTTGTTCAAAACTTGGGTTTTGAATAATATTCTGAGCATTCATATAGTCTACAACTGAGAATGCTACTAAAATCAATAAAAGATGATAGTATTTCATGTTAGTAAATTTTTAGTATTATAAATAAGACAAATCAATCTTTAAAAAAAATAAATATTTCACGGAGGCACATCCTTCACCACCAAATTATACCAGTGAAAAAGAAGCGTGGCCTTGCGGTGTGGATGTGCAAATGGGTTTAAAAGGTTAGGGTTAAAATAAAAGATTTTATGAAGATTGAGAAAACTCTCTCTCTCTCTCTCTCTCTCTCTCTCTCTCTCTCTACGCAAATGGGCAAAGCAAGCATGCGGGAGTGCTCTATAAAAGCGGAATGCAACCGGTTAAGTGCCTGCCATTTCATGGGTGTGGGACTATAAATAAAACAGGCGTTAAAGATAAGAAATTTAGAAGTATTTGTCAGGTAAAAAATGAATATTTTTATTTCACATTTTCTAAACAGTTGATTTAACCGGTGTTTCGGGTGTTTTGTGTGGGTTGATGTAACCGGAAGCCGGGAAACGAAAGCGAATTCCCGGTAACAACATTTGAAGTAGTTTCTCTACCAACGTTTATTTGCTGATGCGTTGTTATGAACATGCAGTGCATATTTGAGCTGCAATTTAGTGAATTATTGTTTATCGGTTGACTAAAACAGCGATGAAATTCATTAAAAAATAAAAGATTACGGGTGAATGCCGGCAGTAACCCGCTGCCCCTTGCGCACGTTCACTTCAACCAGGTTGCCCTGCAACTCAAAAGGCACAATGGCTTTTTGCCCGACCAGCAAGGTGCCGTTGCCCCAGGTTTCGACATTGAACGACCCCTGGCTTATCGTGGCCGTTTCCACCAGGGTGGTATCGCTGCCGGCTGCTACATTGGCTTCGGGGTTGCTGCCCGTATTCGTGGTTTTATCGGAATTGCAGCCCATTAAAAGCAGCAGGACCGCCAAAAAAGTTGTTGTTGCCGTTGTTTTGAACATGCAGAGTGTATTTTAGCTGCAAAATAACAGATAAAACGAATTTAGTTTCCATTTGGTTTTATTACCTTTTTATACAATTCTTGCATTGAAGGATTATCTATTGGACTTCCAATTAGTAGAACTTCGTTTTCTTGATTCAAAAGAAGGGTGTATAATTCAAAATCCTCTATTTTGTTATTTATAATGTAACTGTTTATGGTATCATAATAGTAAGGTAAACCCAAATCCATTTTTTCTACATTATATTCAAAGTATGGATAATTCGCGGAGTTAATTACGAACATAACCTGAACGTTTTCTAAAATATCAAAATTTATTTTTAAAAATTCTTTCCATTTGTAAAGTTCTGCAATGCATACGGAACAATCGCCATCGATATAAGTAATCAATTTGAATCTTATTTCACTCTGCTTTAATAAAATGCTATCTGCTATTGGATGAGCACGTAAGTTTTCAGGCAGAATAATATTTCTTCTAAGGTTTGTCTCGATAACAGATTTAAGCTCCATTACCGGTGATGGATTGTTACATCCAAAAAGTAGAAGAATAGGTAAGCATATGCAAATTAATTTCATAGTAGATAATTCTTACAATTCAAATTTAACAATCAATCGGTCAGGCCTTTCAATTACACCATAAAGCACCCTGTCATCGGGGCTTACTGTAAAGGTAACTACATTATGATCAAGTAGGACGGTTCTGACCAGGTTACCATCTAAATCAAAAATGAGTAATGTTATTTCATTAAACTTTGTTTGAATTCCCTTTTCCCATTCCAGGGTGGTAACACCATAATAGGTCACATATATGTACTTGTCTGTCACAACCAAACGTTCAAAACCTCCCCGGTCTTCGTCGGTTACCCAGTGCCAGTTGTTTTTAATGGTATAGTCTGGTTCAAAAATCATTTTCTTCCATAGTAATTCTAATTTATTATTGACATAACTAAAGGCCATTATAGAGGGAAGATGATAGTCAGCAGCCACAATTATTTTATTTTTTCGAGAAAGGTCAATTTCTGAAGGATGGTGTTTCCTATTATAATTCAGGCCTTTAATATCTAATATTCGATAGGGAATTTTATCAATAACTTCAGCTCTATCGTTTATTAACAAAAGAGATTGATCTGGGCTTGAAGAAAGTACGGCAATTAAAGTATCAGAAATGTTTCTGGTGCAAAATGTATTTATATCCTTTACATTTATTTCATTAACCAGGGCAAGGCCTGTATCGGAAACGCGGTAATTGTTTATTTGCATTTTACCGTAATCTGAAACTGAAAATAGATTATTCGTTGGATTAAATCCCTCTCCAAGGGCCGATAGAAGTTCTTTCGGCCCTTTACCCTTCTTAATTCTAGCATAAATAATATGCGCATCTGTGGTGTCAAGAAGCTGAATAGTCGGTCCCTCTGTTAACGGATCGCCAATGATTCCATATGGTGTATAAAAAACAAACTGAGATCTTTTTGTATGCAGATAGTTCTTCAATACAACGCCATGTAGTGTGTCGTCGTGTTGGATGTTTGTCGTACGGGAATTATTAGTACCGGTAGAACATGAGATGACAAGTCCCAAAATAAAGATAAACCAGCATAATTTCTTCATAGATTTTAAATTATAGTTAGTGAAAAAAAGTGTCGATTATTATTGTACAGTTAATAATCGACACATAATTAAAACGATTTTATAAATCTGGGTTTGTGTCACCGGGCTTTTTACCTTCTCTGTACCCATCAACCTTACAATGCCATTCACCATGTGCCCAATAATCACAGGTGCCGTGTGCGCTATGGCAATTTGCAAAAAGCGTTGACCTGCAAAAAATATGGGTTTCGGTTTGTGGTAGTAGAGCTGATAAGTTTTCATCAACTAAAGTGTCCGCTCTTGAAACCGGCATGCTGCTTGTAACTAAAGCAAGAATTACAACAAAAGCAAACGAGGAAATTATTTTAAATATTTTTTTCATGGCATGAAAATTTAAGTTAAAATTAAAATGAAAAAATTAATCAGAAATTGTTACATTTCACGGCGGCACATCCTTCACCACCAAATTATACCAGTGTAAAAGTGTGGCCTTGCGGTGTGGATGTGCTAATGGGTTTAAAAGGTTAGGGTTAAAATAAAAGATATTATGACGGTTGAGAAAGCTCTCTCTCTCTCTCTCTCTCTCTCTCTCTCTCTCTCTCTCTACATAGATGGGCAAAGCAAGCATGCGGGAGTGCTCTATAAAAGCGGAATGCAACCGGTTAAGTGCCTGCCATTTTGGGACTATAAATAAAACAGGCGTTAAAGATAAGAAATTTAGAAGTATTTGTCAAGTAAAAAATGAATATTTTTATTTCACATTTTCTAAACAGTTGATTTAATCGGTGTTACGGGCGTTTTGTGTGGTTTGATGTAACCGGAAGCCTGGAAATGAAAGCGAATTCCTGGTAACAACATTTGAAGTAGTTTCTTATTCACCGTTCATTTGCTGATGCGTTGTTTTGGACATGCAGAGTGTATTTGAGCTGCAATTTAGTGAATTTTGTGTTTGTAATACGTAAAAGCGAAAGTAATAATCCTAAAATTTTCCATTAACAATCAATCTTTTCTTTTTAAGGTGCGTTTCCTAAAACATTCGGTCGGTGAGTCTTATCTATTAGTTCACCCGCTTTTGATAGGTATTCCAAAAATTGCGTTTCAGTTACACCATCAAAATTAAAAGGGCACTTTATTGTATAATCTTGTGAGAGAAGGAAGATTAAGGCCTCAGTTTTTAAATTGTCAATATCCAAGGAAATATCTGAATTATAACAATTCTCAACTTGAAAACCGATTTCATCGATTTGTTGTTTGAAAAGTGGATTATGATCACAGTTGGCTATAACCAAATAATCCTCAATTTTTGTTCCTTAAAAATTGATGCAATTTGTATGAGATTATTTTGTTTGCAGGATAAACAACCCATCTCATTGAAAAAGATCACATATTTGGATTTTGAATTTAATGCTACTTTCAGTGGTGTTTTCTTTCCCGAGTAATTTGTAATCATTTCCTCTGAATTAAATGAAAGCGTTTGAAGTGCCAGGCTTTTGTCAAAGTTGTTTTTGTAATGTTCAAGTTGGGCATTAAAAATCATTGACCAGTTCAGCTCTTCTCGCGTATGTTTTAATTGGATTGTTATTTTACGATTGTTAATGATTTGTAAAAAATTCATGATCAACATAACTACAAAAATGATCCATAGAAAGCCACACTTTTTCATTGTTTACATTTTTAACATTACAAGAACGTAGTTGTCATCTTCTTTCAGATGCAGTTGATTGAGTTTATTTATACTTTCCGGATGTAATGATTCGGGTTTTGTTTGAACTAATTTTAGCAAATAACTGGGGGTAATCATGAAAACAAAGGATTTTGTGTATTGATCAACGCCAATGCAGTATAAATTTTTTGTTCCAAACAGATCATTGTTTATTTTTTCTTTGCTAAAATGATAAATTTCTCCTTTGGGATTTCTTAAATAAAAGAATTCTTTTGAATTAATAGAGTATTTCAGGTAGAATTGCGAATCTGATTCAAAATATAGATTAATTAATGAATATTTTGTTAGCATTTCATTTTGAGCCGATTCAGATAAATTTACCAATTCATTATAGGATACAGGTTGATTGAAATCAAAAACCCGATAAGGTGTAGGTTTACCTTCCGAAAGGTTATATATTGTGTCATTGGCATACCTTCTGAATATCACATTTTTATTCCCATAATTGAGACCTTCTCTCAGTAATATTGAAAATTTACGGGAGGTATATGGAAAATAAAAGTCTAAATTTTTGAAACTCTTATCGGCAATGCAAAGTTCGGGATTTTTTCCTCCGGTAATAAATGCGCGTTTATTATCAGGCAATGGAGCTGTCTTAAATGAACCAATCGTTGCAGGTATCTCTGATGAATTTAGAATTTCAAAACAATCCGTTGCGAGGCTGTACACTTTAATTGATGTCCCCATATCAAGAATATTGATCGTTTTTTTTAAAGTATCAATATAAAAATCCATGGGATAAATTATTTCACCAGGCCCTTTCCCTTTACCGCCAACAGTAGTGATATATTTCCCAGACCTATCAAAAACCAGGAGTTTTCCCGCCACCTCACTATCCAGTATAAATATCCTGTCATTATAAAATATTATTCTTTCAATATTTCCAAATATTGCTTCATCATTAGTTTCAAGTTTTATGAAATCAAATAGTGGAAAGATGTCACTCGCTATTGTTTTTCCCCTATCTTTTTCATCATTCACTTTGATAACTTCAGAAACAATTTCTTTCTTGTCTGCTTTGTTTTTTAGATCAGTACAGCTACAAACAAGAAGAAGAGTTGCTGATATTATAATAAATGTAATCTTCTTTTTCATTTCATTTTGAGATTTAATTAGGTGAATGTTAACAAGAAACAATTTCAATAGCTAAAAGTATGAGCAGTGCACAATCATTGAAGATCAAGAATTTGAGTCTAATTGCATATATTTATCATCCAATTGGCTATTGAAATTGTTTTTTTTAGTTCGTACTTGGAACACAATTGCGGGTTCTATCTCCCCATTTAGCACACGCAAGACCATCACCTTTGGGGACACATACTTCATAAATCGTTCCATCGGAACAGGTTTTTTGTTGCCAATTATATTTTTTTTCTGGCGCGCTATGTGAAGATTGAATGGAAAATAAGTTGATTGCAAAAATTGTCACAACTGATACTCCGAATAAGAGAACTTTTTTCATGATTTGACATTTTTAAAATTTGTAGAATTAGGACTTGTTTTCTATTCACTTGAACATTTCACGGCGGCACATCCTTCACCACCAAATTATACCAGTGCAAAAGCTCGACCTTGCGGTGTGGATGTGCTAATGGGTTTAAACGGTTAGGGTTGAAATATAGGATGATATTATGAAGATTGAGAAAGTTCTCTCTCTCTCTCTCT
>SWCA01002822.1_pt1 | contig 14733 bp, 12 predicted proteins | sample 4692961 | NCBI WGS metagenome assembly SWCA01 (sample SAMN10267275, study PRJNA491770) | bioreactor metagenome | isolation source: DHS bioreactor inoculated with | place: Japan: off Shimokita Peninsula
AACCTTGGAAAAGGACATCCAGTTTCAGAAATTCAACGAACAGCTGTCCAGTCGATCCAGCTTTTCATTCTACCTCAACTTTTCGAAAGCTTTCTATTTAAACAACTACTACCTGAATAAAAAAGCCGCCAGTGCAGTTGCTGACCACGAACAGTCAATTCGTAAGTTCCAGGCCGTTAGCTGGCAGTTTTCCGAAAACTCGGGGCAATTCCTGAATAACCTCTATCTGAAGTATGACCCGGTTTTGAAAGAAGAGCCTCAAACGGTTTGGCAGAGCAAGCTGGAATCAACAGTGGCGATCAAACCACAGCTAGTTACTAATCATAACGACCCGGCGAACAAGGAAGTCATCATTCAGGACAACAAAAACCAACTCTACCTGATTAACAAAGAAGGCGTAAGTCTATGGAAGATTCAACTTCCAGGCAAAATCATGAGCGAAATTTACCAGATTGACTACTTCAAAAACGGAAAGTTGCAATACCTGTTTAACACGCAAACCCAATTGCACCTAATTGACCGTGAAGGGAACAATGTGGCCCGCTATCCCATTACTTTCCGGTCGCCAGCCACCAATGGCGTGGCGGTTTTTGATTACGACAACAACCGCAATTACCGCTTTTTTATAGCCTCCGAAAACAAGCAGGTTTATGCCTACGACCGGGAAGGAAACCTTGTCACTGGCTGGGATTTCAAGGGAACCGACGGCCTTGTCGACACATCGGTGAAGCATTTCAGGGTAGCTGGTAAAGATTATCTGGTATGCGCCGACCAATACAAAACTTACATCTTGGACCGAAGAGGCGACACGCGCGTGAAAACCAGCAGTAATTTTGAACATTCACAAAACGATCTTCACCTGGTGCAGGCCACACAAGCCGCTATTGCCACCACTGATGTCAACGGGCTCATTTATTTGCAGTATTTTAACGGCCAACACGAAACCTTGAATGTAGGGAGCTTTGGCAAAGAACACTTTTTCGGAGTCGAAGATCTGAACGGAGATGGCAAAACCGACTTTTTCTTTGCCGATGGAAACAAGCTTTTTGCGTTTACCGACAAAGGCAAGAAAATCTTTGCCCGCGAGTTTAACCAGCCCATCAGCAGTAAGCCAAACAGCTACCTTTTTGCCAATAACGACCGAAAAATCGGGGTGGTTTGCCACGACGAAAACCGGGTGTACCTGGTCAACTCAGACGGCTCGTTTTATGATGGTTTTCCACTGCATGGCAATACTGATTTTACTATTGGATATTTCAACCGATCCAACCCTTATTTTAACCTGGTAGTGGGCAACGAAGACAATAGCTTCTATAATTATCAAGTGGAGTAGCGATTGGGGTATTGATTACTGGATAATTAGTGATTGGTCATTGGTGGTCATTTAATGGCCATTCTTCGTGGAGATCATCTTGATGTTGGATTCTTAATTCTTAAAATTTGATCCGGCAGCGTCCGGATAGAATCTCCCGTGTTAATCCAGACTCTTTAAAATTCCTTTCAGCAGGGCATTCAAATCAAATTCCCCCTTTTTCGAATAGCCGGTTCTCACCACCACCAATTCTTTTGATGGGATAATACAAATAAACTGTCCATCGTGTCCTTTACACAAAAACAGGTCGTCGGGAGCGTCCGGATATTCACCCGACCGGTTGAGCCAGAAGGAAGACCCATATCGCCCTTCGGAGCCATTGGCAGTTTCGGTCGTGTAATCTACCCAGCCTTTGGGCAAGATTTGATCACCCTCCCAGTTGCCATCGTACAGATACAGCAGCGCGAATCGGGCATAGTCGCGCATGGTGGCATACAAATACGACGAGCCAACGAAGGTTCCGGAAGCATCGACCTCAAATATGGCACTGGTCATGCCAATCCGGTTAAACAACGCTTGCCGCGGATAAGCGTAATAGGCCTGATCATCAGGAAAGGTCTTGCGCAGTTCGCGGCAAACCAGGTTGGTCGACCCCGACGAATACATCCACACCGAGTCTGCTGGATATTTGTAGGCTTTTTGCTGGGTATACAATCCCATATCGCCCACTTTATGAAGCATCACCGTGACATCGGACAGATTCCCGTAATTCTCATTCCAGTCCAACCCGCTATTCATCTGTAGCAAATTGCTAAGCGTAATGTCCTGCCGTTTGTCCTGCTGCCATTCCGAAATCGCCAGGGGTTCGTCAATCGCCATTTTTCCGTCCTTTACACGCAAGCCGACCAAGGCATTGGTCACGCTTTTGGCCATCGACCAACTTAGAAATTTTGTGTTTGGAGAGAAATCATCCCGATAAACTTCAGCTATCGGTTGTCCTTTGTAAACAACAACTAAGGCAAAGGTTCCCTTGAAAGGAATGGTATCGCTCATTGCCTGTGTAATAGCGAGGTTTAGCTTATCACGGTCAATTAACCCCGGAACAGGTTCTTCAATCGCATTGCCCATGGGCCAGCGTATGGAATCGGAACCATCAGGAAGCACCTCAATCCGCGGATATGGCCGGCTTTGGATCTGCTCTTCTGAAAAATCCTTTACCAGCGTGCAGCCATATCCTTCCACGTAAATAGCTTTGGATTTACCCCACAAAAACCGGCTTTCGACTTCCCGTTTTTCAAAGTCCACGGTATTGTTGGTCAACGCGATAAATGAAAAGTTCAGGTCTTCTTGTTCCATCGCCTCCTGGCTGCGGCCAGCAACAAAGACCGCCGAGGCCAAATTCTTGGCAGCATAACCGGTGATCACAGGCATCAACAAATGGAGGTAAAAGCCAGCTCCTAAAATGAGGGCAACGAGTACTGCAAGGGCTATTCTTTTTGTTTTCATATAAGACCGGCTATTAAAATTGAGCGTGAGTAAACAGTCAGTCCAATTTACGAAAATACAGCAGAAGATAAAATCCGATCGCAAAGAGGCCTTCATTAAAAAGGCCATCAATTAAATTGACAGCCTTTTCTAAATCTTTATTTTTGGTGAACTTCTTACAAAATCAACATGGCATCGCCATAGGTTCCAAACCGGTATCCTTCTTTGATCGCCTTTTGGTATGCTTCCATCACAAAATCGTATCCTCCAAAAGCGGCTACCATCCTCAATAGGGTCGACATTGGCAGGTGAAAGTTGGTAATCATTCGGTTGGCTACGCTAAACTCGTACGGAGGAAAAATGAACTTGTTGGTCCAACCTTCAAACGGCTTTAAATGCCCTTGGGTTGATACGGAGCTTTCGAGGGTTCGCATAACCGTCGTACCAACAGCACAAATATTTCTCTTTTTAGCCTTGGCATTGTTTACGACCTCGCAGGCTTCATCGCGAATCCAAATTTGCTCCGAATCCATCTTGTGCTTAGTCAAATCCTCCACATCCACGCTTCGGAAGTTACCCAAGCCCACATGCAAAGTCACGTAACTAAACTCAACTCCCAGGATCTCCAGGCGCTTCAACAGCTCGCGCGAGAAGTGCAGGCCGGCCGTTGGTGCGGCAACAGCACCTTCGTGTTTTGCAAAAATGGTTTGATAACGGTCCTTATCTTCGGGCTGAACCGGACGTTGAATAAACTTGGGCAGTGGTGTTTCGCCCAGGCTGTAGAGGGTCTTTTTGAACTCATCGTATGGCCCGTCAAACAAGAAACGTAACGTCCGGCCTCGTGATGTGGTGTTGTCGATTACCTCGGCAACCAGCATATCATCTTCGCCAAAGTACAGTTTGTTACCAATCCGAATTTTCCGAGCCGGATCAACCAACACATCCCATAAACGTTGCTCGCGGTTCAACTCACGAAGCAAAAAAACCTCAATTTCAGCACCTGTTTTTTCTTTGTTCCCATATAAACGTGCCGGAAAAACCTTGGTATCATTGAATACCATGACATCTTGGTCATCAAAGTATTCCGTTATGTCTTTGAATAACTTATGTTCAATTTTCCGACTACCACGGTGCAAAACCATCAGTTTCGACTCATCCCGGTTTTGGGAGGGATGCAGAGCAATCAGTTCCTCTGGCAGTTTATATTTGAACTTGGATAACTTCATAAATGAATAATTTTTCGATAAGACAGAACCCCGTTTTACGGGGCAATATTCAGTTTGTTACAAATTTGTCAATATTTTTTAAAAAGTCGGTTAGTGAAAGCGCATCGTCCACTTTGAAATCCCCAATTCGGGTACGTCTTAAACCGATAAGATAAGCTCCACTATCCAATGCTTTTCCAATGTCGCGAGCCAAAGCCCGGATATAAGTCCCCTTACTACAAACAACCCGGAGCTCAATTTTCTCTTGAGAAAAATCAAGTAACTCCAACTCCCGAATATGAATCAGGCGGGATCTCATCTTAACATCCGTCCCTTTTCGGGCATGGGTATAAGCCCGTTGCCCATCTATTTTGACCGCACTAAAAACCGGCGGGACCTGCTCAATCTCGCCAAGAAACTGTTGCAAAACAGCTTCTGTCGCCACTTGAGTAATGTGTTTGGTGTCGAATTGTGCATCTTCTTCCGTTTCCAAATCGAATGATGGTGTCGTGGCTCCAAGCTTGATGCTTGCCAGATATTCCTTCTCGCCAGCCTGGTGCATTTCAATTTGTTTGGTTGCTTTACCCGTACAAAGAATCATCAAGCCGGTAGCTTTCGGATCCAACGTTCCGGCGTGCCCCACTTTCAGCTTTTTGATCTTCATGGCGCGACAGAGATTATTGCGTACTTTTTGCACCAAATCAAAGGAAGTCCAGTCCAACGCTTTATCAAAAAGCAACACCTCTCCTTTGATGAAGTCAAAATTTTTGGGTTCCTCCCCCATGGAAAACTCGTTTAGTTAATGTATGGTATGAATCAGGAAGTCAGTTTTTCAGCCGGCAAAGATAGCAATTAACCCGATAACCAGGCAATAGGCTGCAAAATAAATCAACTTGCCTTCTTTTACAATTTTGATCATCCATTTGCAGGCTAAAAGGCCCGCAAGAAAGGCTGCAACAAAGCCAACAGCGAGTGGTAATATCCCAATCGAATCTTCCGGGTTCAGTTCATGGCCCAAGAGATCAATGCAATTGGCGCCAATAATTGGAATCAAAACCATCAGAAAAGAAAAGCGGGCCATATCTGCTTTTTTCTTACCCAGCAGAAGGCCAACAGCAATGGTTGATCCGCTCCGCGAGATCCCAGGAAGCACAGCCATAGCCTGAGCCACGCCAATAATCAGGGAATCGAGCCAGCCGACTTTCTTTTCTTGGGATTTAGCGAAATAGGAAAAAGCGAGCAAACACGCAGTGGCAATCAACATTGATCCAACAAAAACCAGGTTCCCATTATACAGGCTCTCAATTTCTTCCCTAAAAAAGAGGCCCAGAATAATGACAGGCACAGCAGAAAAAAGTAAAAGGGAGATGTACCTGGTTTCTTCATTCCACCTGAAGGCAAACAAGCCTTTAAAAAGCAACAGAACATCTTGTCGGAATACGACCAGGGTACTCAGCACGGTTGCTCCATGCACAACAACGGCAAACACCAGGTTGTTGTGCCCTTTCACCCCCAAAAGATTGTGACCTATTTCTAAATGACCACTAGAGCTCACGGGTAAAAATTCGGTCAATCCCTGAATAATCCCCAGCAAAAAGGCCTGGAAAACGTTCATCGGCTAGTTTTCTTGTTTTGGGCGTTTCATAATCGCATAAATCTCGAACAAAAACCCAAACAATACGATTATCGGGGCCAGGGTAATTCGTCTAAAACTAAATATTTCGGGATTGAAAACCGAGGGGTCTTCACTCTTTCCACCCACCATGAGAATGAACCCTATGACGATGATTCCGAAGCCGATAAGCAATAATTTATAGTTTTCTTTCCCCAATGCGAAAGTTTGTTTCTGCAATTCATCTTTAGTCTTAACCATGCCTCAATATTTTTGATGATACGAAAGTAGAAAATCTATTTCTAATTAATCGCTCGATTCTCGTGAATTATTGTTCAGGAAGAAGGATATAACAATTATTTTCCAATTTCGTAATCTGGCTCAGGTATAAAAAAGCTCATCATATCGAATTCTAAGATACTTATTCACTGAGAAGTATGTGGACAACCACGAAATCAGAACCCCAAAAATAAAAACAATGCCAAAAACCAGCCCGATGGTTCCAACCTGCTGTGGATCAAAAATGCCCTCGAAATCCTGCCGATAAGAGAAGATCAGCCCCAAGATGCTCAAGTTGGCGAGCAATGCTCCCAAAATACCGTAGCCAATATTCTTCAGGATAAAAGGCCGCCGGATGAATGATCGTGTGGCTCCAACCAGTTTCATGGTATGAATAATGAAACGCTGCGAGTAAATGGCAATCCGGATGGTGTTGTTGATGAGCGTTGAAAAAATAAACAGAAGCAAAACCGAGAATACCATTAAAAATAAGCTGATACGTTTTACATTTTCGTTAATGATCCGCACCAGATCGCGCTGATAATAGACTTCCTTTACCTGTGGGTAAGCCAGAAAGCTATTTTCCAGAATGACCAAACTATCTTGTTGCATATACTCTGCATGCAATTTGATGTCGAGCGAAGAAAACAAAGGATTGAAGCCCAGAAACCCGACAAAATCTTCGCCCAGGTCTTTGGTCAGTTGTTCCGCCGCCTCTTCCTTGTTTACATACCTGGTATCTTTCACGTAATCGGTGGCGCTTAGTATTTTCTGAAGCCGTAGAATCTCCGCTTCGCGCACATCATCGTTTAACACCAGGGTAAATCCAACGTGCTCCCGAACGTAATCTGACAAGCGACCGGCATTAAGAATCAGCAATGACATCATTCCGACCAGGAACAAAACCAGGGTAATGCTAATGGTTGATGTCAGGTATGATTTGATTAAACGACGCTTAAGCCTCGCCGGACGTTTCTTCCTCTTCATTTTTTGCTTTCTTTTTAAATTCGAAAAAACCTACCGCCATCAGCGCTAAAATTAGCACGATCGAACTGGCCAGCGAAACCGTGTTTCCCAAAGCGTACGATTGGGGTTCAAAGCGGAATTCGATTTCATGCGTTCCCTGCGGAACAGGCATTGCCCTCAGCACGTAGTTTACACGTACATGTTCCACCGGTTGCCCATCCAGGTATGCATTCCATCCCTTGGGATAGTAAATCTCTGAGAAGACAGCCAAGGGGGTGCCACTACCAACGCTGGCTTTATACTTCAAATGATTGGGGCGATATTCCTGCAATTCAATCACCGGCTGGTCGCCCGAATTAAAACTGACGCTTGTGAGTACATCCGAAAACTGTGCATCGACGATAGCCTCTGTTGCGGGATCAAAATCTTCCAAGGCAGCAATTTCCTCATCGGCGTTTTCCACAAACGATACATCTTCTACAAACCACGCATTGCCTAACGCTTGGTTATTATACAACGGTGCGGCATTGGGATTATAAATCACGTAGCGGGTATTCAGCATGTTTAGCGCATTGAGCCCTGTGAAAACGGCCTCCACATCGGCCTGAGATTCCACATTCTGCAATCGCGAGCCAAGCTTCTGCATTTCGGGAGAAATATGGAATTCAATCATCTCCTGATAACGCTGCATTTTGGCACCATGATAACCGCCAATCGATTTATGGAAATACGAGGTGGAAGCATCGGTAAATGGATTCACCGCTATGTTCAGCACCCGGTAATTCGGGTCTGTGTCCTTCAAAATCTCCTGATCAGCCTTACTCGGACTAAAGGGAACCTCAACCTTGCGGGCTGATACAAAATCATCATTGTTAAGGTAGCGTTTGTTGACGGGCCATAAATCCACAAAAATCAGCAAAGCCCAAATCAGCAACGCATAACTTGCCTTCAACTTTTGTTTCACATACAGCCAGATTACTCCGGCAGCGATGGTAACAAACAAAAAGGTCTTAAAAGCATCTGTTCGCAAAACCATCTTACGATCGGCACGTAAGGCTTCCATGAGTTGATCAGGCCAGCCAGCCTGTACAAGGCGGGCGTCAGAGGGTGTCCTGAAGTCGCCAGCCAGGCCGGGAAGCAACACAAAGACTAACGCCAGCCCCCCGGCAATAAACCAACTGTATTTTAACTTCTGAAGTAAATCCGTTTTATTTTGACGGTTCAGGTACAATTCCCGAACAGCCAGAACCCCCATCAATGCCATGGCAAACTGCTGAATGACAATGATGTTTTTCACATCGCGAAATTTGTTGTATCCCGGAAAATAATCAATCATGAAGTGGCTCAAAAATCCAAAGTTCTTGCCCAGCGACAAGAGAAATGAAACCACCACCACGGCAACCAGCCACCATTTATCTTTACCCTTCAGCACAAACAAACCAAACACGAACAAAAAGCAAAGCACCGCTCCATAATAAAAAGGCGCTGAAGAAATGGGCTGCGTCCCCCAATACAAGGGCAGGTTTTGGCTGATTTGCCTTGCCTGCGCTTTCCCTTGATTCTGCTCGAAAAACTGGTAGACGTTCGATTCATCACCCAACGATTCCGCCATGCCACCACCTTTAAACCGCGGAATAAAGGCAGTCATCGCCTCACCCAAATCGTAACTGTAATCGAGAATGTAGCTTTTATCCAACCCCGAAGTCTGATCGTCATCCTGCGGTGTCAGATCCGACTCGCCCCGCATCGAATACTTTCCGTATTCGTAAACCGTGTACAAATTTCCAAAGTTGGTTCCAACAGCCAATACGGCAGCTAGTACCAGCAAAGCCGAAGTTTTGGTAAAAGCAGGCAAGGTCTTTTCCTTGAACGCATAAACCAAATAGGTAACCCCGATAATCAGCACCATTATGCCAGCATAATATGTCATTTGCGGATGACTTGCACTTAACATCCAGGAAAGCGACAGCGCGGTGAGCAGGCTGCCTACCAGCGGATTCCGTTTGTAAGCCAGTAACACCCCGCCAACAACCAAAGCCATATACGTCAGTGTATGCGCTTTGGTCACGTGCCCGGCATCAATAATCACAAACAAAAAGGAAAACATGCCATATGCCAGCGCTCCAACCGCACTTACCCACACGTTCACCTTTAGAATCAACAACAGTGCAAAAAACAAACTGAACATCAAGATCAGGTAGCGGGTCGGTCGGGGGATAACATTTATCAAGGCTTGTCCTTTCGAAACTAAATTCCCCTCATAGCGGGTCGACAACAAATACCCCGGCATTCCGCCAAACATACTATTGGTCCATATCGCTTCCTCTCCGGTTTCGGCCCTGAAATCAAGAAGCTCCCTGGCCCCTCCACGGTAGGTACTAAGGTCGTGCGCATCCAGCTGTTTGCCTTCCAGTTGCGGTGAGAAATAAACAAAGGCGATTAAAATAAAGACGAGGATAATTCCAAAACCAACGAATATATTGCGATTGCCTTTTATCTTTGCCATAATCATTTGAGGGTTATCAATTTTCAAATTGAAACAAAAGTAAGGAAATAATTTTCTCAATCCGACATAAATGGGGATCATCATAAAACAATCAATTAAGGGAAGTATTTGGTCGTATGTGGGCGTGATCATTGGTTTTGTGACGACCACCTATTTATACACCGAATATCTGACCACCGAGATTGTTGGCCTTTTTGGTCTCCTGGCCGCCTATGCCGCATTAACCGGACAACTGTTCCTGCTCGGCTTTCAGGGGGTCACTTCCCGCCTGTTTCCCTATTTCCGAAACACTCAAAAAAAACACAATGGATTTTTGTTTATCGCTTTGCTGGTTTTTATCATCGGTTTTTCCGTATTTCTGGCGGCCTACTATTCGTTTAAACCTTTGCTGGTGGAAAGCAACCTGGAAAAGTCTGCCCTATTTGCCCAATATGTGCATCTGCTCATTCCGCTGACCTTTTTCTCCATGGCCTTCATTTTTCTGGATACCTACAACCGGCTACTTTATGATGCGGTTACGGGTACCTTTTTTCAAGAGTTCCTCCAGCGAGTCCTGCTATTTGCGATCGTCGTTTCGTTTGCCGTCAACCTCATCAATCTCCATCAACTGATCTTGGCATTCACCCTGGTGCTTTGTTTAAAAGGCTTGTTTCTGTTTGTTTTTTTGTTGAAGAAGGAAGAGATCAGCTTTCGACCCCAACTGGATTTTATGGATCAAAAGCTGAAAAAGGAAATCTGGAGCGTGGCGCTGTACAGTGTTCTTGCCAGCCTGGGTTCGATCTTTGTTTTTAATATTGATAAGATCTTCATTAACCAGTTTCTGGACCTATCCAACACCGGCGTTTACACCATTGCCTTTTATTTTGGGACACTCGTGGTCATCCCCTCACGTCCGTTACTGAAAATAGCAGGAACCTTGGTTGCTGATGCCTGGAAAAGAAATGATCTGGCACAAATCAAATCGATTTATTATAAAAGCTGTATCAATCAGTTTATTATTGGTGGTTTTCTGTTTCTGGGGATCTGGGCCAACATCGATAACATCCTGTTCATCCTGGGAGAAGACTATCTGCAATCGAAATGGGTGATCTTTTTTGTTGGACTAGGCTATTTGTTTGACATGATGACCGGGGCAAATGGCCTGATTATTAGCTATTCAAAATACTATAAAGTGGCCTTGTATTTTATCGTCTGCTTAATCCTGGTGTCAGTCATCCTTTTGTATGTACTGATTCCAATTTGGGGGATTACCGGAGCGGCTATTGCTATCGCATCAGCCTTGTTGCTCAACAACTTGATGCGCTACCTGTTTATTCTGGCGAAATACCGACTTCAGCCGTTTAATTATAAGTTTATCATTGTTGTTGTATTTTACGCATGCTTGTATCTGGGTTTACAATTTATTCCTCAACAAAATTTAATTGTGGATATTTTTATCCGGGGTTCAACCATAACGATAGTCTCAGCACTTTTCTTTCTCCTTGTTCCGATTTCAGACGAATTAAAACAAATAGCGGATAAAACATTCCAATACGTTAGATCTCGTTAAAGGCGTATCAAATTTTGCCCAAACTCAGAAGCATTTGTATTTCTGAAATTGACATCGCATCCTTCAAACTATGAAATCGAAACTCAATGGTGTTCCTTTAAGAATATCAAAAATTGCTGTTTTGCCAATCACTTCTTTTAAATATTTTGGGTGCAAGCCATTCCCCGGACGAATGGACCTGACATTCTCTTTGGTGAACGATTCTCCTGCTTTGATGTCTTTGACCGCGAAGAGAGAACGACGGCGGTTTTTGTCATTTTCTGAGACTTGGTAAGTCACTTTCCCCAGTGCTGATTCGGCCTGACGAACCGATTGAACCATTTCTTTAAATTCATGAGGCTGCATTGAAAATGCTGAGTCGGGCCCTCCAAGTTTCCGGTCGAGTATGAAATGCTTTTCAACCACCGTTGCGCCCAATGAAACGGCCACCGTTGGGACAATGCAGCCCATGGTATGGTCAGAAACCCCTATTTCAACGCCAAAGCGTTTTTTCATTTCCGGGATGGTTCGCAAATTGGCATCTTCGATGGTTGCCGGGTACTGGGAGGTGCATTTGAGCAGGGTGATCTCGTTATTGCCAACACGCCTGCATGTTTCCAATGCAAGCTCGATATCCTCAATTTCGGCGACGCCAGTTGAAATAATCATTGGTTTACCCTTAGATGCCGTATATTCAATCAAAGGGATATCTGTTATTTCAAACGACGCAATTTTGTACATGGGGACATTGATACTTTCCAGAAAATCAACTCCCTCTTTATCAAAAGGAGATGAGAAGAAAAGCAAACCTAAATCTTCAGCAATTTTCATCAGCTTGGACTGCCATTCGTAAGGCATAGCAGCCTCCGTGTACAGTTTCCACGGGGTATATCCACGCCATAACCCCTCGGTACGAGGAGCAAAATAACCGGTGTCGGAATCAATGGTTAAGCTCTCCGGCCTGTAGGTCTGAACCTTAACGGCATCGGCTCCGGCTTCAGCCATCGCTTCAATGGTCTTTACAGCCAAATCAAAATCGTTGTTGTGGTTGGCCGAGAGTTCTGCGATGATGAAGGTTCTTTCTTGTTTAATACTAATTTCTTTTTTTTGCTTTTTCACCATAGTAAATGTTTTCGCTTTCAATATTATCAACAATTACAGCCCCCATGCCAATTATTGCCTTTTCGCCTATATTAACGCGCTCTTTGACTAAGGATCCAGCTCCAAAGTACACAGATTTACTAGTCTTTACTTCGGCCCCAATGTAAACTTTCGGAGCAAAATAATTATGGTCTGAAATGATAGAATCTCTTGCAATATAGCATTGAGAATGGATGAAGCAATTTTGCCCAATTTCAGTGTTCTGTCCAACATAATTTTGAGGCCCAATAAAACAGCCTTCTCCGATCTTAACATTAGAGCCAATAAAAGAATTAGGGTGAATAATAGAAACTAATCGTTCTCTGAGTTTACGATATTTATTGTCAAATAAATTTTCGACTAAACTCATCGTTTTCACTGAACTTATACCATTGATAAAATAAGCATCATATTTCGGAAGTAAATCTTCCAAATGTCCAATATCGCCAAGCACCGGCAAACCTCCAATACTTTGAACGCTTTTATATTGATTATTCACAAACCCAACTATATTATAATGATTGACATCCATTCTTTTGTTGATATCAGTAACAGCATCTAATACTACTGTACCATTGCCTATGCCTCCAAAAATGATCAAATTTTTCATCTAAATTAACTCACAAATTACTTTTGCAACTCTATACCGCCCGTTATTATCGAGAGATATTGATCTATGCCTAAATTTATCTTTCAATTCATTAATTACACAATGTAGCTCACAGTTCTTAATATATTCATTAAAAGAATCGATATCTGAAAAGCTAATTGCCATGTTGCTTTCATGCCACGCAATTGAATTTAGAACTTGATTATTGGCGACCGGGATGACAATCATTGGAACATTCAATACTGCTAGTTCGATTGTCGTTACACCACCCGTAACTACCGCAGCTTCACATTTCTTGTAGACGGAAACTACATCGACCGTATTCAAATGTACTGTAACATTAGCGAAATTACTAACCATGTTTAGCACTTGTTCATCACAAGTAACAATATCAAATTGAAAATCTTCAAATGCGACTAGTAAATTTATTGACTGAAGAACTTCGGGAGAATACGTTCCACCCCCCATTGCGATTAAAATTCTGTCCTTTTCCGGAAGACTTTTTTGGTTACTGAATGATTGCCTGACAATGGCAAATTTATAACCAATACACAGTTTGGTTTCACTATTTGTTAATTTTCTGTAGTCTTTCTCGCGTGCAGCAATATTGCCGTTAATAACGATGTCTGCCAAGATCCTTTCTTTTGCCTGATGATCAAACTGTGCCCACTTTATTCCGGAATCTTTGAGCTGTTGCTGATATGATAAATCATGCTCGTAGTGATCAAGTACAAGAAAAGAAAAACCTTTTTCATAGTGACTTTTAATACGCTGAACATCCGTTAATTTATCACATGCCAGGGGCAAGAATTCATAATTCAGTCCAATGACCTCTTCATTTTGCAGAAATTGGGATAGTCCATGTGGATCATCACTCTTAATCAGAAAAAACGAATCGATATCATTCGCGCTAAATGCTTCGGCCAGAGCGATACACCTGGTTAAATGCCCCAATCCCGCATGATGACCTGCACTGACTCTAAATAACACTTTCACTTTCTTTGCTTTAATTGGTATTTCAATTCTGCAAGGATCCAGTCTTCCTCGATATCAATATCCTGAACGTGTGTTTCAGGTATTTCGAAACCGAATTTGTTTTTTCCCCTGAGGCCAGATTCAAATTTCATCCAGTAAAATTGCCCGGCATCATGAAACGCAGGTTCCAAATCTTGCGAACGAGTATTTTGATGCTCCGGGTTAAACAATTCAATTTTTCCTTCGCTCATTCTTACCGCTCGTTGTATGGGATATGAAAACCGCACAACTGGTCGCACAGAATCTGCATCCTTTTCATTCAACAGAAACAAGGCCTTCTTGAGATTCTCAACGGTAATTAAAGGGGCTGTGGGCAGGATGCAGCAAATGTGATCGAATAATTTATTCTGTTCCTGGTATTTCATTTTTACCTCATCGACAACATCCGCTAATGTGGCAACATCATCCGCACTTTCATCGGAGCGGAAAAACGGCACTTCAGCGCCATATTTTCGGGCCACTTCGGCAATTTCCTCGTCATCGGTCGACACCATCACTTCTTTGAACAACTTGCTTTTCAACGCCGCCTCAATGGAATAAGCAATAATGGGTTTCCCCAGAAAATCTTTGATATTCTTGTGGAGAATGCGTTTGCTACCTCCTCGGGCAGGGATGATGCAGAGGCTGGAAGCCTGGTGGCTGTCAGTATTTGTCATTGGATCATTGGTCATTTGTTTCGCGTCGTTTATTGGTAATTTCCCAGTGTCCGCCTTTGGCAGGACCGATGCGGCGGATTAATCCTATTTTTCTTAATTTGTTGATATTGTCCAACACTTTTCGTTTTGAAATCCCGATACTGTCAGCTATTTCCGACATCGAAATGGTCTTGCTTTGCGCAACTAATTCCACTATTTTTTGCTGGTTTTCCGTCAGATTATCGGGGACCTTATCGGGGACCTTATCGGGGACCTTATCGGGGACCTTATCTGCTTTTTGAGCGAAAAAAAAGGTAACCATAAAACCATCGGAAATATTTGTGAATTCGGGCTGGGGCAGGTTGGCCCGCTCAAAATATTCGATCACCCGTCGAATTCCCGAGCCATATTTTTCAATAA
>SWCA01008969.1_pt2 | contig 14646 bp, 13 predicted proteins | sample 4692961 | NCBI WGS metagenome assembly SWCA01 (sample SAMN10267275, study PRJNA491770) | bioreactor metagenome | isolation source: DHS bioreactor inoculated with | place: Japan: off Shimokita Peninsula
TTGTCGTAAGTTTCGATGTAATTTCGGACTGTGGTTGCTGCTTGTTTAATCTGGTCTATTGTAAAGGTAGTTGATGGTTCTCCTGCGGCCATATTACCATTAGAAGGAGAATTACTTAATTGCGATTGGTCAGGATTAGTTGCATTATTTGTGTCTGTATCACTTGTGTCTGTGGTAGTCGTGTTATTAGTAGTTAAATTAGTGCTTTCGTTGTAAGAGAGGTTTCCATCTTCGGTTGTGGCGTAAGTTCCATTGATACTTACAATAGCTATTGCAAGTAGTAGCAATACAAAAAATATTTTTTTAATTTTATCGCCTCCGAATCAAAATCCCTTTATAAGTATTAAAATTTAATCCGGTATTATTTTGTGTTATGATTAAATACTTTTTAAGGATTTTAAACAGTTATTTAGACGTATATTAATATTACAAATTTGTTATTATATATATTTTTTGATGGATAAATTTGAAATAAACATAATTTGGACCGTTTTTTAATCTTAGAACAGATTAAGATGGGATAAATCTCCAAATATCAAAATTTCCATTTTCATCCCCATTTTTTTTTAAACGTTAACTGTCTAAAACATTTATCTAAAAAAGCCTTTAATAAGTAAATACGGGAGTTGAGAGTTCATACTATGAAAGTAGTAGTTTAAAATCAAATTAAGATCAATTTAGATTATATGTCGTGATTACATTTGTAGTGATTTTGTATAATTTTCATAAATTTTCAATCCCTTAACTTTACCATATCTTAATTGAAAACCTTTATAAGACATAATCTAATCATCCATACTAAGAATGATAAGTACATTTCATCTATTAATTAATTAATCAAAGATTATCTAAATTTCCACTTATATCATATGTATTAATGAGGTAGTATTAATATGAGCGCAGCACGCCGTGTAGCAAAAAACACAACAGTATTGATACTATCTAATATTCTATCTTATGCAATCACTTTTATTACAACCGTATACATTGCAAGATATTTAGGGGTTGAAGGTTGGGGAATTATATCTATAGCACTTTCGATTACTGGTATTTTTGGTGTATTGACGGATCTTGGTTTATCAAGCCTTACTGTAAGAGAAGTTGCCCGAAATAAATCATTTGTGGATAAATATCTTGCAAATACAATCATATTGAAAATATTTTTAGGATTCATTACATTTGGAGTAATAGCACTTGTATCTCATTTAGCTGGTTATTCCCTCGAAGTGAGGACTGTAACATACATAATCACTGCATCGGTTATATTAGGTGCGTTTACTAATGTGTTTTATTCTATTTTCCAAGCTTACGAAAAAATGGAATATCAGTCCTTAGCTACTATTATAAGCAACGTAATAATGTTAATTTTAACATTGACCGTAATTTATTTAGGTTTAGGTGTTGTTGGCTACGCAACAGTATATGTGATTGTTGGGATAGCTGGATTTATATACATTTTTTTAATTTATATTAAGAAGTATTCATTGCCTAAATTTGGAATAGATGTGGATTTTTGGAAGGAAATACTTAAAGAATCATTACCTTTTGCCATATCAGGAGTATTTGTCACCATTTATTTCTGGATAGACTCATTCATGCTTTCTGTTATGGTAGGAAATGATGCAGTTGGTATTTATAATGCGGCATATCGTTTAATCTTTGTTTTGTTGTTCATACCCACCCTTTTTGTGACTGCCTTATTTCCAGTCATGTCCTGTCATTTTGAATCTGCCAAAGAATTACTAAAACTTGAATATGAGAAATCTTTTAAGTATCTGTTTATAGTAGCCATTTTTATTTTTGTATATGGGTTGGCATTTGCCAATGAGATTATACTGATTATATTTGGTCAGAAATTTTATTTGGCAATAACAGCGTTACAAACCTTAATCTGGGTCGTTCCAATTATCTTTTTAACATCGCTATTTGGAAATATTATGAATGCTATTAATAAGCAGCGTCTGGTAACAATAGTGGCTGCGTCAAATGCCGTATTTAACGTGGTTCTAAATTTGATTTTAATACCCAAATATAGTTTCATAGGAGCTTCGATTGCAACTGTACTCACAGAGCTCCTTGGATTCATTTTAATGTTTTATTATATTTCCAAATATCATTTTAGAGTATCAATAAAGAATAGTATCATTTTACCAGTTGTAAATGGAGCACTAGTACTTGGATTAATTTATTATTTTAAAACGTTTAATTGGATTATTGCAGGCTTCATCGGTGTCTTATTCTATTTAGTACTTCTATATGCAATGAAAATTATTGATAAGGATGATATTAAACTTCTCAAAGAAATACTACCCATAGGCGATAAAAATGACTGATTTAGTAAAAACAGAATTTGATTTCGGGTGGAAAAAGTGGACAGTCGTTCCTGAATTTGCCGAATTAGCCCTTCAATATCAAAAAGGTGATATTCTTGATGTTGGTTGTGCCACTTGCCAATTATATCAGTTCTTAAGGGAAAAAGGATGGCAAAATAATTATTATGGAATGGATTGTCAAAAATTTGAACATTATGAATACCCTAAGGGTGTAAATTTAATTATTGGAGATGCTTTAAAGTTAGAGTTTCCTGAAGTAGATACAGTTATTTTATATAATATTTTAGAACATGTTAGCGATCCAGTTACATTATTAAAAAAATCACTTGAAGTTGCAAGAAAAAATGTACTAATCTATGTTCCTAAAAGAAATGAAGAAATGTGGAGAAATGGTATTATTGAATTTCATCAACTCGATAAATCGCATCAACATTGTGGATTTTCTAAAGAGGATTTGAACGAAATAGTATCTTTGAGTCATGGCAAAATAGCCAGTTACAAGGATATGGTTTTGGTTGATGCAACTATTGGATCAAACCTTTGGAATAATCGAATTCCTCGTTTTATAGTAGGAAAATTAATTAAAATATTCTCTTCAAAAAAGTTCTATCAGGAAATTTGGTGTGAAGTTGTGTTAAAATGAAAATTGGAATTTACGCCCCTGATTTAAGTGCTTATGGTGGTGGAGAAAAATATATCTGCAAAATTGCAGAGATCCTGGCTGAAAAAAATGATGTTGAATTCATTGTTTTTGAAAAACCTAATGTAGAAAAACTGGAAAGCCGGTTAAATGTTGATTTACAGGGAGTAAACATTAATGAATTTGAATTAAATTATTTTGTTAAAGTGTTTCGTTTACACAAACACGCTAAAGCACTTCTACTTAAAAAAATAACTAGCAAATATGATATTTTTATAAATCAAGATATAAACACGGTTATTCCAGCTAATTCATCTAAGAATTTTTATATATGTCAGGTTCCCCCCACTAATATTAAAAGAAGTTTTTTTGAAAAATTGATGGCAAGAACTTTCTTTGATCAAACCCTTAAAACTTATGATACAATAGTGGTGTACTCTACGTTTGTTAAAAAATGGGTTGAAAAATATTTCGATAATAAAATAGAGATATTAAATCCACCAGTTGATATAGAAAAGTTTCATCCTGGTCCAAAGGAGAATAAAATAGTAAGTGTGGGTAGATTTTTCACTGGAGCACATAGTAAAAAGCAGTTGGACATGATAAAAATCTTTAAAGAATTATATGATAATAATAAATCATTAAAAAATTGGGAATACCATCTAGCAGGTGGTGTTGGTGATATACCAGGAAATAAGGAATATTTAAGACTTTGTCAAGAAGAGTCTAAAGGTTACCCCATACATTTCCATGTTAACACATCTATTGAGAACCTGGTAGACTTATACAGCAAATCAAAAATATTCTGGCATGCTACAGGGTTTAATGAAGATGAAAATAAAAACCCGGAAATTATGGAACATTTTGGGATAACCACCGGTGAGGCTATGTCTGCGGGATGTGTTCCAGTTGTTATAAATAAAGGCGGACAACCGGAAATTGTTCGTGACGGTGTGGATGGTTTTGTATGGAATGGTTCAAGAGAGTTGAAGGAAATCACTTTAAAGCTTATAAATGATGAAAATTTATTGAAAGAAAAAAGTTATGCAGCTATTATGAGGACAAAAGAATTTGGAATGGATAATTTTGTTAATAACACTAAAAAATTATTTAATTTTAAAGAATAATATAATTCTTTATTCTTTTTTTCTAATTTTTGAGTATTTAAAAAAGCATTTTCTAATGTTAAGCCCCATATAGATGATGATCTTTGATAAGAATGCCATAAACACTCCATGGTTTTTCCTAAAATAAAGAATACGGAATTTATGCATATAAGGGTCGTTTATCCATTTATCTTCCTGTGAAGCGCTACCAATGTGGACTATTCCACATCTAGGATCATATATTACAGAATATCCTGCTTCATGAATCCTTTTACAGTAGTCCACGTCTTCCACTGTGAAAAAATAATCCTCATCTAATAATCCTACTTCTTCAATTTTCTTTTTTTCCATCAGCATAAACGCACCGATGACATTGCCCACATTGTGTGGTTCTTTCCATTTATTCAAATCAGGATAAGAATTATTATCATTTAGTAGAATATATTCCTGAACTAATCCTTTAATAGAAGGCAATTTTGCACACGAAACCTGGAAGGATCCATCTTCTCCCACTAGTTTCGGAGCCCATACTCCACATTTATTATTATTATTTTTAATATAATCTATTCCGGTAACTAAACATTTTGAATTAATAAAAGCATCATTATTCAATAGTAGAATAAATTCACCTTCACTGGCAAGAATACCTTGATTATTCGCTTTAGAAAAACCATTGTTCTCACTATTTTCAATTATATGAGCATCCGGTATAAGCGTTTTAAGTTTATCAGCAGTTTCTTGGGCACTGTTGTCAACGATTATCACTTGAGTTTTTATATCTGCATCTTTAGTTGCATTAAGCACATAACTAACACATTTCGATGTGAGATTTACATTTTTATAATTTAATATAATTACAGATAGCATCATCTTCGATATCTTAGCACTTCCTTTATTTTTTAACATATTGTTTGAGTCGTATTTACTAATTTATCATTTTATAAATCTTTTTACACAAATTGGGCCAATTATAATTTTCTTTAACTTCTTTCATTAATTTTTTAGGATTTTTTTCCAATTTTCCACGGTTTAAAATTAGTTTTTGTAGCCTTTCAGCCAAAAAACCACTATCTTCCATTTTGATCAATTCACCATAATCAATTATTTTTAGCAGATCTTTTGCTCCACCAACATCAGTAGTAACAATGTAATTTCCAAAATAGGCAGCTTCTATTAAAGCTATTCCAAAGCTTTCCGATCTTGAAGGGAAACAAAAGATTTTTGATTGAGAATAAAATTTATAAATCTCATCTCTTTCAGATACGTATCCTTTAAATATTACTTTATCATTTAAATGAGGGTTTTTTATAAAATATTTTTTGATATATTCTTCTTCAAATGATTTTTCTACACTGCCAATAAGAATTAATTTCCAATCATCTAATTTTTCAATTTTGGAAAAAGCTTCTAATAGAACTTCAGTTGCTTTTGCTCGTGTACCTATATTTCCAACAGTTAAAATATAATTCTTTTTTTCTGGCATTTTAGTTGTGTAGTTAATATATATTCCATTGGGGATGTGAATCAGCTTATTTGGAGATATAGTTCCTGTTTCAATTAGTTTCTTATATTGTTTAGATGATTCCACGCTTATACAGTCTATTAAATGTTTTATGGTAATTTTTTGCAGGAATCCAGAAACTCCCTTTTTATTTATCAATAGTGAAGTTATTAAATCGTCGGCATCTAATTTTACATAGGTTTTTCCCTTAGGATTCAAAAGTTTGTAAATTAAGAAATAAGAGAAAATACCTAGGGTATCATGAAGATGAAATGATTGTAATACATCTATTTTTCTAGAATTTTTGATTAGATAACATAAAACATCCCTGGTTTCGGTCTTAAACTTTTTATTAAGGAAAATTAATTTTAGATATTCACTATTCAATTCCTCTTTGAGATAATCATAGTTATCGTTGTTATAAGTGAGAATTGCTGCGTCATAATTGAAAGATTTTCCCATTGTATAAGGTAAAAGTCCCACATCTTTAATTAAATGGAAATTCATTAGTTTTGGAAAAATACATAAATATTTTTTTTTTGAACTTTTCATAATATCTCCTGATTAATGATAATAAATACCTAGAACATGTTTTATGGATGAAATGTAGTCCATATACATATCATATATATATAGCCCTTTAGATTTTTCTTATTGAAAGAAGAAATTTAATGTAAGTTTAAACGTTTAGACAAGAATTTTCTAATTCTTTTCTAAAAATACATTTTGATTTTAATTTTATAAGATTTAATGGGCTTCTGAACCGTTAAATTTAATAATTAGTGCTTACATATATTTGTTTGGTGACAATAATGCAGCATTGCTTAAATTATAGTAAAGAAGACTCAAAATATATCTTGTTGAAGAAAATATTTAAAATTATCGGTTCCAGAAAATCAAGATGATAACAGCTTCCAAAGGGGTTAAAAACAATAATATGATGATTTTATCAATTAAAATTATTTTTACGGCAATTTTATTCAATACAACCATTGAATTTGTTGTTTCTGAGCTAAGAAGTTGAAAAAATTCTTCGAAATAGAATATCAAATTCCAAATGCCCCCAGTCTCTGAATTCATATCCAGATTCACCCCGATACATACGTTAAAATTACCAATAGCATATTCATGTAAATAAAACCTCTTAACAAACGTGGAAAACAAATCTAATAGAGCTACATCATCTTATGGATTTTACATAGAATTTAAAGCCACTATAGTCATAGAATATGAATCCGCAATGCACGTTGCCATTTTAATCCATTCTGGAGCGCCACACGATACCAAGATCTTCACCGAAATAAAGGAAAACCTACAAAAACGATGAATAATCCGAAAAGGAGACACAATAATATTCGATCGAAGATATTACAAACACGAAAACTACCAAATCGATATTTCCAAATATAAAATCGTTCCTTTAATTTTTCCCAAGGAAAACTGAAAAATCAGAAAATTAAATGTACAAATTAACCTACTCATTATGCGTATTTAAAGATAAAAAGATAAAAAAAAATCTAAAAACCTATACAAAACATTAAAAAAGATTTTAATCCAAAAAATACAAAATTGGAAAAGATACAAACCAATACGTGGAAAAATTGAAGACTTTTTCAAATTATGTAAATCAGGATTAGGCCTAAAAAATTACACAAATACACACCAGAATCAGCTAAAAAAACAACCATACTAACTTTATTATTAGTAGGACTAATCACAACACTAGGCTACAACTCAAAAACAGCCCTAAAAAGCTTTCTGAAACATGAAAAGTTTAAGATTCTAAAGACTATCATTGAGCAAAATAAAAAAGGACCAAGTAGTATGGTCTATTCTTCGGGGACCATTAGTTTCAAATCCCTCATACATGTATAGTTGCGTATGGCAAAGTATAAGCTACACCAAACTTTATTGGAGACCATAATCCTGAGAAAATGGACCTCTCAAAACATATCATTCTTTAATGATCATTTTTTACCACCTAGAAATCGCCACCACTGCTATGCAAGTGAAGATATTTGCTGAAAGGAACTTGATACTGCCTACTTTAATTACTATAAATGGTGTGGTGGTGAATCAGTCACAATTCCTGGGTATTTTAACCCAAGCAGTAAAAATTAAAAAACAACGACAATTCAGTCACCTACCTCAAAAAAGTAATCTTACAACTATGAAAATATGACTTCTGGAAATATGAATTTAAATGACATTTTAATACTTGCCCAAAGGATTAAATCATATAATTGATACTAATCAAAGAGGTGAAGGTAGTTTTTCAAGTAATCTAGTTATCATCTTCACTTTACAAATATATCTTTTCAGTCGATTGATGGATTATTATAACTCCAAAAAAAAACATTACCATCAAATTACAAACATTAAACCGTGGGCTTTGATGGTTTACAATTTACCTTCTGGTTTTGAGGTTTATCTTAAACCAAGTAATAATTGTAATTCCAATGATCCCATAATCATTGATCTGGCTAAGAGGATAACAGTGGGGGCAGTTTCACCTTATGATAAGGTTCTGCATATCTTCAACTGGGTTCGGGATTTAGTAGAGTATGAATTTTATTATAATACTGCTAAAGGAGCTTATCAAACTTTAAATACCATGGGCGGTAACTGTTGTGATATTTCCCATGCAATAGTTGCACTTTGCCGAGCATCAGGTTTAGCTTCCAGATGTGCACGGGGATTGTTTCTTTACATACAGCCAAACATGGTACGTCCACGTATGGGCTCAGATATATGTAAATGACAGCTGGGTGGTTGCTGATGGCTCCAATAATTACAATGACTTTGGTGTCATTAACAATTGGGATACGGGTTCTTATAAATTGAAAGGCATATATTCAAGTCTGCCTTTCTAATTCACCCCATTTTTACCTAGTATTTTTCTTCTAAAATTACTAAATTTTGAGATTTTCAATGATAAAACCGAGAAGGTTATAAACAATTTAAGAGAAAAATTGGATTTTATAGCCCAACCTAAATACATTAATAAAAGCTATATAAAATTAGTCTTTTTTTAGGGGCTCCTAAAACAGTAGTTATTTAACCCCATAGTTCATAACACATAACCTATTATGTCTATTACCATTTATAGATAAAAATAACATTATATACGATAGAAGAGGTATACATGAGCCAATTAAAGACTATAGGCAAAAATAGTGCAGCACTCTTAATTGCACAGATATTATCCTACGTTTTAGCATTTTTCTATACTCTTTATATGGCCCGATATCTTGGGGCTGACGGTTATGGTAGTATTTCACTTGCAATATCTTTAACTGGAATTTTTGGGATTTTAGTGGATATGGGTCTTAACACTTTGTTAATTAGAGAAGTGGCCCGTGATAAGTCCAAAACCAATAGTTTTATTTCTAATACCGCCTTAATGAAAATATTTTTATCATTGTTTACATTGGGGGCAATATATGTATTTGTTAACCTATCTGGATACTCTGAACAAGTTAAAACTTTGATTTATATTGTTTATATATCAGTGGTTATTGGCTCTTACTCCAACATATTTGGTGCAGTTATGCAGGCTGAGGAAAAAATGGAGTATTTGTCTGTTTCTACTATTATTAGTGGTCTGGTAATATTTTTTGGAACTCTGATTGGTATCTATTTCAGTTTAGATGTCATCTACTTCGCCGTGCTCTATGTAACCTCCAATGGTCTGAATTTCATTTACATTAGTTTAATATACTTGTGGAAGTTTAGTTTTCCCAAAATAGAAATTGATTTTGGTTTTTGGAAACCTGTTTTGAAAGAAGCATGGCCCTTCGGATTTACATCACTTAGTGGTCAGTTATACACCTACGTAGATACTGTAATGATTTCTTTAATGCAGGGAACTCTAGTTGTAGGATGGTATAGTGCAGCTTACCGCTTGATACTCACCTTATTATTTGTCCCTACTGCTGTTAACATAGCAATTTTCCCCGTAATGTCCCGTCTATATACCTCTTCCAAGGAATCGCTAATTCTCCTTAATGAACGATATTTCAAATACATGCTAATACTAGGGATTCCCCTTGGATTTGGTACGACAGTTTTGGCGGATAAAATAATTTTATTGATATTCGGGGCAGAATACACGCCTTCCATAATCGCATTACAAATTCTAATTTGGACTATGGTCTTTACTTTTATCGGGGCCTCTTTTGTCCAATTATTACAATCAATTAATAAACAACTAATTTTAACTAAGATATCGTTTATCTGTCTAGTGTTCAATGTGATTCTTAACTTAATTTTAATACCCAAATATAGTTACATAGGAGCTAGTGTAGTGACTCTAATAACTGAAATAATTTTAGTTTCATATACCATCTTCATCAGCTTCAGACTTGGTTACGGCATTGATATTAAAAAAAATACGAAAATATTCTTCAAAGTTATGGGAGGAGCGTTGGTTATGAGTGCATTTTTATTGTATTTTTCCAGCATAAACCTATTTTTGCTGGTGATTATAGCTGCTCTAATCTATTTCATAATCATATTCCGGACTAAAACCATTGATGATGTTGATAAACAATTATTCAAAGAATTAATAGGGCGATCATAATAATAATCCATAGATGGGCTCTAAATTTATCAATTGAGTAATATAACTGAAAACCTATAGCTAAAATCCTATAGCTAAAAACATTTAGTTACAAAATAATAAAATTTTAATCGGAAGCTGATTGAATTGCAAAGGAACGAAATTTTCAGGGATACCAAGAATTGGTATTTAACTCAAAAAAATGTTGTTACAAGTGGACTTATAGATTTCGCTGCACAAAATGCGGGAAAAAAAATATTAGATATAGGATGTGCTACTGGTGACTACTGTATTGCCCTAACAGAAAGAGAATTTGAATGTACTGGAGTTGATATTAACCCTCAGTATATTGAAGAGGCACGTAAAAAAAATGTTAATGCCTTAGTTTCCGAAAGTGATTTCTTAAATTTTGAAGATAATTCATTTGACACTGCCTTACTCTTTGAGGTTTTAGAACACGTTGAAAATCCTTATAACTTGTTAAAAGAAGCTAAAAGAGTAGCAAAGAAAAATGTTCTCATTACAGTTCCTAATTGCAGTCAATTATCCCAGCTAGGTCAGTTTAATTTAACATATGAACACATTTTAGAAGAAGATCATGTCAATTTTTTCACCAAAAAGGATTTGGAAGATATGATCTCAGGAGTGTTTGATAATTTTAATGTGAAAGAAGGAGATTTAATGAGATTAGGGGCCATAGGACTTCCATTTCCCTTGAAATTAGTAATATTGGGATTATATAGGATTAAATTGATTAAATTTGACATATCTTACCGTTTATATGTTGTGGCTGAGGTTTAAAAATGATTTCTGTTGTATGTATTTATAATAATCAAGAGATTTTAGATAATTGTTTAATTAAAAGCTTGAAAAAACAAAATTATCATTATGAACTGATCCCTGTTGACAACACTCAAAACAAATTTAAATCAGCGGCTAAAGCACTTAATTACGGTGGAAACCAGGCCAGGGGAGAATATATAATGTTCATACACCAGGACATGGAACTAAACTCTCCAACCTGGCTGAGTGATGTTGAGGAAATGTTAAGATCCCTTGAAGATGTAGGTGTAATTGGTGTAGCTGGGAGAAAGGGACGAACCCCCCGGTCTAATATGAAGCAAGGGACTCCCCCCAGATCTGTTGGAATATTTCCCCAAGACGATCCCATTGATGTTCAAACTGTGGATGAATGTTTGGCCATAGTTCCCCACTCCATCTTTCAAGAAAACAATTTTGATGAAGAAACCTGCAAAGGTTGGCATTTATATCTGGCTGATTATTGTTTGAGCATTAAAACTAAGGGTTATCATGTTTTTGTGGTGCCACAACCTTCTCATCACCTATCAGCAGGGGATTCATTTTCAGACGATTACTATCAAACTCTTAGGAAAATAATTAAAAAACATAAAAACAATTATGAATGGATTTATGCCACTACTGGAAATTGGCATACCACTTATCCTCTTTTAATCCAGATAATATATAATAAATTATACCGGTTTGTTGAGAGAATTATAATTAAGTTAACTTAATGATTTTAATTTAATTTCATGAAAATTTGTGAATAATTTTTTTAACCTTAAAAAAGGATTATATAGTTTAGAACTTATTTTTTTATACTTTTTTCAGAAATTTTTTTATCCATTTGTTGGCGAATGTTGGTGATTTTGAGTATTTTTTGAAGTGTTTTTCTATTGTATTTCTTAGTTGTTCTTTGGTTTCTATGAATAATGGTGATAGTTGTCTTTTTATTTTTTTTCAGATGAATTCTATGGGTTTTAGGTGTGGTGAGTATGGTGGTAGGAATACGAGGTCTATGTTGAGTTTTGCTGCTGTTTGGGTGGTTAGGTTGGCGTGGTGTGATCGGAAGTTGTCAAGTATGATCATTATTCGTCCATATGGGTTTATAGCTCTTATTAATTTCAGGAATTCGGTTATATCTTCTTTTTTGAGTGATCTTTGAAATCTATTGTGCTTTGTCCTTTTATGGCGTAGAACCCGAATGTGTTGGCGCGTAATCTTGTGGTGTTTTTGGTGATAACAGGTTTGGTTAATGACCATAATCTTTGAGTGTTGGCTGTGCTTTGTGGTGAGAATTCATCAAAAAATCCGATTATATCAGGTTTTTTCTTCAGAAATTCTTCTATGTTTTTTTAAACTGTTTTTCAGCATCTGGGGGTCTTCTGTAATCTTTGGGATATGGTTTGGCGAATTTTAATCCTAGACTTTTTAAGATGGATCTCACATGTTTTTCTGAGAAATCTGGACCAAATCTTTCCTTTATGAGTTTTTTAATCTCTTTAGTCGTCCAATCATTTCTTTTACTTAATATTTCTTTCAAATCAGTTTTATCCTTGTTTGTGAGTTGAGCTGGTCTCCCACCACCATATTTTGGTATTAACCCTTCATATCCTTCTTCGTTCCATCTTTCTTGCCAAATGTATCCAACTCTTTTAGTTACTCCTGATTTAGAAGCTGCGAGTTCAACTGAATCACCTAAATACCTATTTCTGATGAAGTGTAATCTGTTTAAAACTTTGACATCTTTTTCCAAAGTTTTAATCCTCTTATCAAGCTCTTCAGCCGTTATTTGGCGCTTTAACCCAATACGATCCCACTTAGCCATGAAAATATATATGCACGATTAAGTATAAAAAGTTAAGTATTTAACTATAATTAACAAGGTCAACGTTTGTCCATTATTAGTGTTATATTTATTCCACATATCCTAGGCCCTGTCAAAACTAGGAAGTTAAATTTAAAACGTTTTTTCAGGTTTTGAATTTCGATTTTAATGTTTATTACGACATTACTCCTCTTTAATTTTTATTAACTTTTTAAAACTTTTTGGAAAGGTTTTTGGAAAGATATTTTCTATTTTGTTTGAGGTTCGTTCGATATTTTTATCTTCTAAGAATGCAAAGAAGGTTTTAAAGTAAGATATCAAAGAATTGCAGATAAATTAATTGAATAACCTTAAATAATAATTCTTTTTATTTGATATTTCGTTCAATTTGTCTAGCATTTTTAAAGATTTAATCTCCAATAAACTGAATAATTCTAGTATTTATTCCATTTCTGTCATATTTAGTTTATTTTCTCGAATTTATTTCATTTCATTTTGTTTTGTTGAAGTTTTTAAGTGCGTGAAATAAGCAAGATTGGTGTTTAAACCCTAATTCTGGTCATGTCTAAACTGTTATTGTTTTTTCGTTTCTTTTGATCCATTGATATCCTGTGAATTTCAAATGCATTTCAATCCTTTTCCTGTTCTGAATTTTTTTTTTAAAAATCCGGATAATGTAACACCAAATGTCTTTCTTTTTTGTTGTTAGTTGAAGGGATATTGTCAAAAGTTATATGATTGATTGTTTTTTCAAGTTTTTTCTTTAATTTGAGGAATTTTTCTATTATGGTGGATGTTTTATATTATTAAATACTATTTTAAATCTTGTTCTGTCCTTTTAATGGTGTCTGCTTTGAATATGTTGGATATTATTTCTATGATTTTTTACCATTCCTTTTTTCGCGCTTAACTTCTTGAAATTCTATTTGGATTGCTTTATTTCTTTAAATATTTCCTTTTTCTCTTTTTTTAAGTATATACTTTGTTTTTGTTAGTTTTTTCTTGTATTTTTCTTTGTTGTGTTTTTATTGCATCAGCAAAAAAATGATAACATGATGAAATAAAAATTCCATCAAAAACACATTTTCGCATACATAAAACCAACCAAATTAAAAACAAATAAAGAAATTATCAGTAACATTTTAGACAACCATATAATTCTCCCATATTAAATTTATTGGTTAATTATAATTTAAAATAGAATAATAAAGAAAATTTAAAATGCGCTTTTAATAACCGAATAGTTTAAACATATCAAATTGTGAAAATTAGGTTACATAAAGCCCCCATTTACTATTTAAATTTGGAGGGGTAAATTTGTTTTCAAAGATTAATCTTGAATAAATTAAGTGTTAAAATGGTAAACTAGCGTAATATCCCCTATGGATATAGTTTGCAGTATCCCAATTGTTAATAACTCCAAATTCATTGCAGTTATTACTTCCATCTGCATTAAACCAAGCACCAACGTAGATTTGGGCCCAAACATGACCATATGGTCCACTTGCAAAATTACATGTCCCATGCTCATAGCGTGCTGCTAGACCCATTGATCGGCTCAAAGCCACAATTAAATGTGAAATATCACAACAATTCCCATTTCCATCATTTAAAACTCCAAGTGCTCCTTTTGTAGTGTTATAATAAAATGAATATTCCACACAATCTCGGGCCCAGTTAAATATTTTAACGGCCCGTTCATAGGGATCAGTGGTATTTCCAATAATACCCTTTGCATAAGCTATAATAGTTGGATTATTCGATTGACAATTAGCCGTAGGTCCTAAATATTGTGTTAAACCAGTTGTTCCAGTGTAAATTACTGCTACCCATGGTTTCATTGCTGCGAAGGCTGCTTTGTTTCCGCTGGTGTTGT
>SWCA01002368.1_pt1 | contig 14620 bp, 16 predicted proteins | sample 4692961 | NCBI WGS metagenome assembly SWCA01 (sample SAMN10267275, study PRJNA491770) | bioreactor metagenome | isolation source: DHS bioreactor inoculated with | place: Japan: off Shimokita Peninsula
ACCATTGTCTGGCTGGATGCCATGCATTACAAGGTCCGCGACGAAGGGCGTGTTGTGAGCCGTGCGGTTTATAATGTTTTGGCCGTCAATCGTGAAGGCCGGAAAGAACTGATCGGGATGTATGTTTCCGAGAGCGAAGGGGCCAACTTCTGGCTGAGTGTTCTAACCGACCTGAAAGCCCGCGGGGTTCAGGATATCCTGATTGCCTGTATTGACAACCTGAATGGTTTTGCAGAAGCCATTGCCAGTACCTTCCCCGAGGTTGAAATCCAATCCTGCATCGTTCACCAGATCCGGAATTCGCTTAAATATGTGGCTTCAAAGGACCAGAAGCTTTTTATGAAGGATCTGAAGAAGGTTTACCAGGCGGTCAATAAAAGTCAGGCCGAAACAGAACTGATTAATCTGGAAGAAAAGTGGGGGCACAAATACCCGGTAGTGATCCAATCCTGGAATAAGAATTGGGAGAAGTTATCGGTTTATTTTCAGTATGATGAACAGATCCGTAAATTGATTTACACCACGAATCCTGTGGAAGGTTTTCACCGTCAGGTCAGAAAAGTAACCAAAACAAAAGGGGCTTTCCCCAATGACATGGCCCTTTTGAAACTGATTTACCTGGCTACCGAAAATATTGCAAAAAAGTGGACCCAACCGCTTCAGAACTGGAGCCTTACCGTCCAGCAACTTTGCATCAAATTTGGCGACCGAATGAAAATAGACCTCTGACTTTTTTAATCTTTAAAAGCAAAGAAAGGCCAGGATTTAAAACCTGTCAAGGGTAATACAAGCGGCTCCGTTCCTGCGCCGCCCTTGACAGAACTCAAATCCCGACCAAAAAAGCTTTTACGATTGAAAAATGAAAAATTGAATTAAATTTGCATGAAAGAAAAAAATCAGACAGAGTTTAGATTACACTCCAATTCCATGTTAATAAAATATCTCCCCCGGAAATAAGATTGTTCTTCATTTCTGCCGGATAGTCTTCCACGAAAACAATTTCTGCTTTTGTTTTAAAAAATTGTTCCAGCAATTGTCTTTGTCCCGGTATTGTATTGAAAGATACTACTATTCTCATATTTTATATCTATATGAATACTATCGCTGAGGATCACTTTTTTAATCCAGTTCAAATTCAACAAAAACATTTGAAACAACATAAAAATACCTGAGCAATAAACGGCAATATATAATTGGTTGTTTATTTGTTAAGTAAACTTAAAATATCCTTTTCAATTTTTTCGGGTTTATATACAGGAGCATAGCGTTTAAAGGGAGTGCCATCTTTACTAATTAAAAACTTTGTAAAATTCCATTTTATTCTGTTTCCCGATAAAAATCCACCTTTCTTGCTTTTTAAATAAGTAAAAACCGGATGTTCATTTTTACCATTTACATCGACTTTTTCAGTCAGTTGAAAGGTTACGCCATGGTTTATCCTGCAGGTTTCTTCAACTGTTTCATTTGTTTCCGGCTCCTGGTTCATAAACTGGTTGCAAGGAAATCCCAAAACAACCAACCCTTTATCCATATATTTCTGATGTAGTTGTTCTAATCCGTCAAACTGTGGCGCCAAACCACATTTTGTAGCTGTATTGACGATTAAGACAACCTTCCCTTTAAAATTCTTTAAATCAATTTTTTCTCCTTTTGGCGTTTTTACACTAAGATTATAAAATTCGGGTTCCATAATTTTGGGAATTACTTGTTTATTGTATTAATCACGGTTTTTAAAAATTTAATTCACAATCCGGTCCTCCTGCATAAAATCGACCATCCAGCCGGGATATTCCGGTGTAAGTTTGCTTACTTCATTTAATTTGATCAACTCATCTTCTGTAAAATGAATTTCGGTTGATTTTAGATTGTCGCGCAATTGTTTTTCGTTTTTTACCCCGAGTATTACACTGGTAACTACCTTTTGGTGCAGTAGCCATGCTAAGGCAACCTGGGCAACTGAAGCATTATGCGCTTTACTTACTTCATCCATTATATCGATAATATCAAAAGCTTTTTCTTTGTTGATTGGGGGGAAATCAAATTCTTTTCTTCTTGATTCATCTTCCGGCATTTGGTTTCTTCTGTATTTACCGGATAAAAATCCACCGGCAAGCGGGCTCCAAACCATTAAACCCAAATTCTGATCTTCAAGTAATGGAACAATTTCTCTTTCCAAATCCCTTCCGGCAATTGAATAATAAGCCTGTAGGGATTTAAATTTATTGAAAATATTTTTATCGGATATCCACAAACTCTTCATCAATTGCCAGGCCTTTAGATTAGAACAACCTATATACCTGACCTTTCCACTATGTACCAAATCATCTAAAGCGCGCAATGTCTCTTCAAGCGGGGTAAGTATATCGAAGCCGTGGATTTGATAAAGGTCAATATAGTCTGTACCGAGTCTTTTCAAACTCTCATCAACCTGGTGCATAATATGCACCCGTGATAAACCTACCTGGTTTACTCCTTCGCCCATTTTACCCCTGACTTTTGTAGCCAGGATTATATCTTTCCTTTTAGTTCCTAATGCCTTCCCAAGTATTTGCTCGGAAATGCCGGTTGAATAAATGTTGGCGGTATCAAAAAAATTGATTCCTGCATCGAGGGCTAAGCCAACCAATTGATCGGCTTCTTCCTGTTGAGTTTTACCAACCGGGGTCCATGTACCGGTACCGCCAAAAGTCATAGCGCCGAAACATAATTCTGACACTAATAATCCAGTGTCTCCTAATTTTCGATATTTCATGTTTTCTCCTTTCTTATGGACACCTCTAAATACCATTTTTTCGGTGCCGTTGTTTAAAACAAATATACTGTTTGGGTTTCTAAAAACCTATTTTTATTTCTTTTTTTATTTTTCAATCACTTAATTACCAGGTGTATACGACAGTTAATCTTTCACATCTCGTCCTTATATGTCAGCAATTGTTCCATAGCTTGCCAATCATGTACAGATGTATCAGTAACAATAAACTCTTCTATCAGTTTAGTCTTTGTCCCGGCTTTTACATGGCTCTTTTTCTATAAACTGCTCCCGGAATAACCCAAATGTTTTGAGAGAGTAAATGGAACTATTAAGAACGGCGCTATTTTAAGAGAAAATACACTAACAAAGAAGAAATGAATAATGCATTAATGACTTTTCTTGTGCATTACATACTTTAAAAAGACACGGTGGATTGAGGAGAGAACTTAATGTTAACCCCCTATCACGCTATTTAAAAATGGGTTGAACTAAAACCGGAATTTTGTCAGAAATGGGTGCAATGCCAGGCCAACGCTGTGAACGGAATCGAAGGGTTGCTTGAGTATTGCCGAATGACGACACACAAAATCAGTGGAAGGAATTTTTAATCAAAATCCGTCAGAACTTAATTATAAAATACTAAATTTGAAACAAATTATAATTCAGGTTTTCATAAAAAACTCTGTGAAACTTGATACTTACAAATAATGAGATTTCAGAAGTTTCCAGAAATAAAAAGGATAATTATGAAGGATTTCAAATCACTAAGTCAAAACATCAAGGAAAAACTGGGAATGAGCCTTTCCCCGGTGGGCGTGCTTCTCACGGAAAAGTTACCGGAAGATGCACTCCATTTTAAAAAAAAAGGATCTGGTTGTATGGCCAAGATGCCATACAACAGCGCCAAAGGAAAAATATTTGCATTTGATAAAAACACTACCGGACTGCCCTGCTCGGCATTTTATCTGGGTTATACCGACTGGATTTTTGATGGCATTGAAAAATATCTTTCCAACGAATGCGTTATGGGAAGGGAACCGGAACGCTTCATCAAAACGCCAGCGATGGCAAAGAAATTACTGGAATCTTTCCGTCGGAATCCGCACAGAGAAGGTGCCATTGTTTTCAAACCCCTTGAATTTTTTTCTGATGATGAGAAACCTGAGTTGATTATTTTCTTTGTCAATGCCGACCAGATATCAGCACTACAAAATCTTATTTGTTTTGAAGCTCCGCAGGAAGAAAGAATTGTCACTCGGTTTGCTTCGGCCTGTATGTCAGTTTTTACCGTTCCGATACAATATGCAGAAAAAGGTGAAAAGAAAGCAGTCTGGGGATTTCATGATATTTCTCAACGAAGTAAAATTCCTAAAGACATCACCTCGATGACCCTGACCTATCCTCTATTCGAAGAGATTTGTGAGAATATGGATGAAAGTTTCGTAATTACTGAACACTGGGAAAAGCTGCGGGAGAGGGAATGAACTACCTCCGCCGCAGACCAGCGGGGTATAAAAAGGAAAAAAATCTATCGCCCCGGGGGCAGGGAATTAAATCCCTTGTCCGCCTTTGACGGATTACAAACCTGCCATTTCTCCTAACTCCATCCAAACGACGATACAGTGTGGCATTTCCCAGCTTATTGGAAAGCCATGCATATCCGTGAAGTTGCCGTATACATTGCCAATCACAAAGTGGATGCCACGCAGTCCAATGAACTGGTCAAAAAACACTGGCATATCGAAAATAAAGACCACCACATAAGGGATAATCCTATATGAGGATGGATCAAGAATTCGGGTCAATCCCGAAAATATGTCACAGTTCAGAAGTTTTGCTTTAAATATTCTACGAGAAAAAATATTGAAAATGTAAAAGGTGAACCGTTGAAAACAGCCTTAATTTCTACAACTTATACAGTTATCAACATTTTATTTAGAATTGAACAGCCCAGCAGCGCCAGCTGCAAATTAACTTAGTGATTTTTAAAATCTTAGGTTCTGACAATCCATTGGTTTGATTTTTTTTGAAAAACTTCATCTAATGCATGTTGCAACATATAATGTTTATACATATCTTTGTGCGAAATTCTAAATTAGATGTATGAATAATCAAAGTGTGGTTACTATACAAATGTTTTCTACACTTACATGCCCAAATTGCAAAATATTGAAAAGAAGTTTGAATGAATTAGAAAACAACTTAAAAACAAATAAATAAAGGAGATATGACTATGCTAAAAACTGGAATAATTATAGGTAGTACCCGTCCGGGACGCAACGCTGAACAAGTTGCTAAATGGGTATATGATTTTGCATCAAAAAGAAATGATGCAGAATATGAATTAGTTGACCTGAAAGACTACAATTTACCTTTGCTTGATGAAGCTTATCCTGCCACATTTGGCCAATATTCGAATGAACATACAATAGCCTGGGCAGAAAAAATTAAATCGCTCGATGCTTTTATATTTGTAAACGGAGAATATAATCACTCTATACCCGGTGCCTTAAAAAATGCATTGGACTATTTGTATGCCGAATGGAACAATAAAGCTGCCGGTTTTGTAAGCTATGGTTCTGCAGGTGGTGCAAGAGCCGTGGAGCACCTGCGGCTGGTTTTGAGTGAATTACAAGTAGCTCATGTTCGCACTCAGGTATTGCTGTCGTTGTTTACCGATTTCGAAAACTTTAGTGTCTTTAAACCTGCGCCATTACATGCTGACAACTTAAAAACAATGTTAAACCAATTGAATAGCTGGGGAAATGCTTTAAAAACACTGAGAGAATAATTACAGATTTATGAAAAAATTGCCTGTATATTTTATCCCTCACGGTGGCGGCCCATGGCATGTGATGGACGATGCTATGGGTGACCCGGTGGGATATGGAGGTTTAAGAACGTATCTTACGGAATTGGGGCAGGAGTATCGTCCGAAAATTAAAGCCATACTTTTTATTTCAGCGCACTGGGAAGAAAATGTGCCCGCCATACATTTCGGGCAAAATCCTCCGATGTATTATGATTATTACGGATTCCCGGAGTTTACCTACCATTTGAAATGGAATGTACCGGGGCATCCGCAATTGGCAAAAAAAGTGGAAACTCTTTTGAATAATGCCGGATTTAAAACAAAGCGGGAATACGAACGTGGTTTTGACCATGGAACCTTTGTGCCATTAATGATTGCCTTCCCGGAAGCCAAAATTCCTATTGTACAACTATCTTTGGTTCATTCGCTTGACCCTGCAACACATTTGGCAATGGGTAAAGCACTCGAACCATTACGCGAACAGGATGTACTGATTATTGGTTCGGGAATGAGCTATCATAATATGCGTGGTTTTATGTCGGGAAGTGGAGATGCGCCAAAATTTTCAAAGCAATTTGATAACTGGCTTTCAAACACATTAGAGACAGCAGATGCTGAAAAAAGAAATAAATTTTTAATGAATTGGGAGGCTGCACCGGGTGCTTTAGAAAGCCATCCTCGTAGCGAGCATTTAGTGCCGCTTTTTGTCATAGCCGGAGCAGCCGGTAAAGATGTAGGTAAGCGAGATTTTTTCGTAAAGTTAATGGGTGTGAATATATCCGGATATAAATTTTAACATAATGACAACAGAAATTTCAAAAACAAGAAAAATAGCCGCATGGGTAATTGCAGGCTTATTAACAGCACTTTATTTATATAGTGCAAGTGGGAAATTATTCCTTCATCCCGAACAAATGGAACAAATGCACTTAGCCGATTGGCGAATTATTATTGCCCTTGGTGAAATTGTATCTGCCTTATTGTTCTTGTTTCCAAAAACAAATAAAGTTGGAACTTTGCTATTGAGTTCTTACATGGGAGGCGCTATTATCATTCACATGACAGGTGGTATTGGTATTGCAATGCCCGTGGTTGTTCTAATGTTTGTATGGGTAGGGTTCTATTTAAGAAATCCCAAATTTTTTAAACTAAAATAAAAATGTCTATCGAAGAAGAAATTAATGGAAGGTTTCGGAATGAATACCATAAAGGACTTATCAATTTGATCTATACTGTAAAATTGATAAGTTATGAGTTTCATAAATCCCTTAAAGCACGCGGCCTTGCCGAACAGCAGTACAACGTTTTAAGAATACTTCGTGGTTTTCGTTCCCAGGCACCTCTTTCTATTGGTTTTATAAAACAGCGAATGCTTGACAAAGATTCGGATGTAAGCCGAATTGTTGACAGACTTTTTGAAAAAGGATTGATTAGCCGGAAGGAAAATCCGGACGACAGGCGGCAAAAATCTGTCGAAATTACAACAAAGGGCATGGAATTATTGGATAAGATGCTCAGTTGTGAGCAGAAAGCAGATACTTTATTAAAAAATTTATCTATAGACGAAGTTAAACAATTGAACTACTTGCTAGATAAAATAAGAGAGAATAAAGAATAATGCACATGGTGGTAACACGCTGTCGTAAAACACTAATCAGTATAAAATAATGATTATCGAAGACATGTATGAAGACTAAATTCTTTAGAATAAGGAAAAGCCTTTTAACCAATAGCGGATTACTTCGGTATTGTCTTTTTGGGAAGTCTAAATTTAACAAACAAGATTTCAAGACGATAAATCACTTTTTGTGCCTGGTACTTGGCATTCTTCTTTTTACCCCTGTTTCGGCTGAACCCAATGAATTAACCACAAAGTATAGCATGGACCTGTTGGGTGCAAATATTGGTGAGTTTTCTGTCAGGCAAACAGGGGAGAGTGGGAATGTAAGTGTTGAGGCGATAACGGATGTGAATGTAAATCTTCTTATTTCCTATCGTGTAAAGTATGTTCATCATACCGTTTATAATCAAGGTGTTCTGCAAAGTTCCCGGATTGAAACCTATAAAAACGGGAAGCTAAATTCGACTACCTTCCTCAAACTTCAAAATAACTCTTACCAGCTTGTTGCTGATGGCGATACCACAATCATTAACGATTACATAACATACAGCGGGAGTCTGATTTATTTCAGCGAACCAACAGGAATAAAAAAAAATACAAGGATAGAAGTGCTGAAATGCAGCAAATAAACTCTGTGAATGAACACACCGATGTGATAAAAGATGAAAACGAAAAGGTGCTTAACAGGTATTTCTACGAAGGTGGAATATTACAGTACGCCCAAATGAAACATGCGATAGGGACCCTAGAACTAAAAAGAATCACAACAAACGAACTTAATGATTGAATTTTCGGAGATACAAAACATATATTTCATATTACCGCTACTGGGATTTATTATTGGCTTGTTTGGCACCATGATTGGAGGAGGTGGCGGATTTTTCTTTTTACCTGTTCTCACACTCCTTTTAGCGGTGCCGGCCCAAACGGCAGTTATAACATCGCTGGTGGCAACCTTGCCTATTTGTATGGTTGGCTCATGGGGGCATTACCGCAAAAATCATATCAATTTTCGGGTTGCAGTGCTTTTTATGATAACAGGGATTATTGGGGCGTTTATTGGTGCAGGAATAGCCAACAGAATTAGCGATTCCGCATTAAAAGCGGCTTTCGGAGGTTATTCAATCCTGATTGCGCTTCACATGGTTTTTAATGCAAGAAAAAATAATATTGACGGTTTCAGCAAAAAGACAATAATATCGCAGAAAAATTTAAAAACACTTACAGGTTCGTTTTTTGGATTGGCAGCCGGTTTAATTACCGGAACGTTTGGGACCAGTGGCACAGCGCCGGCTCTTGCAGGATTGTTTTCAATGAAAATACCATTCAGGATGGTTATTGGCACATCGCTATTGGTTGTGCTGGTAAATACAATCTTTGCTGTTGGCGCTCATTTTATTGTGGGGAAAATAGATCTTACACTAGTCGTTTTTCTTACAGCAGGCTCAACAATAGGTGCAATACTTGGTCCGCGCCTGCTTGCCAAAATCCAAATCGACAAATCGGAAAACAAAGCAAGATATGCCTATGCGATTATAATGGTCGCCATCGGTATATTAATGATTTTAGGAAGGAATTAGTTTTATGGAACGTTTGATTTACAGTATTATACTGGCCTATTTTATTTTGGGTGGAATTGGTTTTTACCTGATAAACAGGAATAAAGCTCCCGAAATTGCACGTAAGAGTTACACGAAGTTTGGAGTTTATTTTATCATTATAAATATATTATTCTTTAGCATCACTGTCCAATCTATAGTTTTTCGTTATCTGGCAGTTTTAATTGTTGTTGTCGGATATTTTGAATTGTGTCGACTTTTTGCAAACACAAAATTCCAGCACACGTTATTTTTTGTAATATCACTGATGGTCTTTTTTATTTTGTCTGCCGGTTTGCTTGTTTTTAGTCAGACCGCTGACAATTTAATTCTGCTGACATTTTTGATACTTTCCATTTTTGACAGCTTTAGCCAGATAATCGGTCAACTTTTGGGGAAGACCAAAATAATACCAAATATTAGTCCGAAGAAAACACTGGAAGGCGTAGTTGGAGGAACAATTATTTCATTGATAAGCACATTCTTATTAAAAAGCCTCTTTACTGGCACTATTGCCGAGTTATTCATTTTTGCAATCGGTACAATAGTCTTTGCTTTTGCCGGAGATGTGCTCGCATCGCTTTATAAAAGAAAATACAAGGTAAAAGACTACAGTAAGCTTATTCCCGGGCACGGTGGTTTTCTCGACCGGTTCGACAGCCTTATCGCAGGAGGTGCCTGGGCAGCATTTGCTATTAAATTTTTAGAAATTTAATAGAGATAGTAGTTATGGGGAATATTATTATATTATCATTTGTTTATTTGACTGGTATTGGGTTGTTGCTGATATTTAATGAGTTAGTTTATCGTAGGTTTAATCCGACAGGAGAAATAACGCGCAAGTTTGCTCACTTCTCTTCAGTGCTGGCTACTGTACCCTTCCCTTATATTTTCCCTTCGCACTGGTATATTCTGGTGCTGGCATTTTTGTTTGCTTTAGTCTTGTTTATTACCCGGAAGGGGAAACTGCTAAAATCGATTCACGGCATTGAAAGAAAATCGATAGGTAGCTATTTATTGCCCGTTGCTATTTATCTTACATTTTTCTTTTCCGATTTACTGGTTAATAAATTCCTCTATATACTTCCCATGCTTATTCTGGCTATATGCGACCCGATGGCAGCTATTCTCGGAATCAATGTAAAGGCTTACAACGGAAGAATAAAGCTGTTTGGAAAAAAATTAAATAAAACATGGCTGGGGTCGGGAGCATTTCTGGTATCAAGTTTTGTAATCAGTATAATAGCCCTTTTTTTCCACCGCGGGGTATTCGATTTTGAAACATTCTGGCTGGCAATGCTGGTTGCTTTGGTAACCATGTTTGCTGAAATGATTAGCTGGCGAGGATCCGATAATCTCAGTATTCCCTTAAGTGCGCTAATTGTTTTGCTTTTGTTCCTTTAATACAAATAAAAAGAAAAAAAATAGAATATATAAAATTGAAATATGAGAACAGTAATTATTAACGGGGCAAATGGATATGTTGCTTCAAATTTCATCAACAATTTATTAAAACAGCATTACACGGTTATTGCCTTGGTTCGTGCAAATAAACAAGATCCGGAAGAAAGAATGAACGAAGTACTCGCGCATATTAATGATGGAAAGGAAATAAATACTTCCAATCTTGAGGTTTACAATTACTCTTTAATTGGCGATAATTTTTCAATGAATGAAAATGTTCTAAAAAGCATTTTTACTGGTAATGTACATTACTTTCATTTTGCCGCCAGTTTGAAATACGATGAAAAGTCGGTTGATGAAATTTTTTCTACTAATATTGAAGGGGTTGAAAATTCCATTAAGGTTTTTTTGAAATATGCAAAGAGCGATTCCCACTTCTTTTATATCGGAACGGCCTATTCGTGTGGCAGGTTCAGCGGCCTCTTCGAGGAAAAATTTTATGAAAATAAAGATATTTCTGCGTTCAGAAATTACTATGAGCAATCAAAACGGTTTGCTGAAAATATTGTCAGGACAAATATTGGAAACAACGGACTGAACGGGCACATAATCAGGTTGTCGCAGGTAGTTGGAAACCAGAAAACCGGCGTAACTAAAACAGATTACGGGATTTTCGATTTTTCAAAAAGAATCAACAGCCTGGCTAATCGATATCCTAATGAAATTGTCAGAGTACATGTAGATCCGGAAGCTACTCAAAACTTAATCCCGATCGATACGGTTACAAGGCAATTAATAAAAGTAGTAGAAGAAAACGAAATCCCGGAGATAATGAATTTTGTGTCGAAAAATCCGGTTCGCAACAGTTTTATTATCGATACCCTGAACCAGTTGGCGCCTATTCAAATAATTCCGATTAAAAATCTGGAACGAAACGAAATGCGCCCCATTGAAAGAATGATTTCTGCCGGCATGTCGTTTACTGAAAGTTACGCTTCAATCGACGTGTTATTTGATACGCGGCAAAAAGACAGGTTTCTGAAAAATACGGAAACAGGTCCCGATTATAAATCCATTGCTAAAATGATGGAGTATTTTATCGAAACCCTTTCGGAAAGAAAAAGAAACGGGAACACGAAGTTACCTGATAATGCAGGTTTGAGACAACATTATAAATAATCATGCATTTAAACATAAAAACAATGAAACAGATAATAGTAAAAGGCGAAAATATCGTTAACGTTCCCAATTTTATTAGTTTATACCGTCTGCTGGTATTTCCGGTTATTCTTTATATGGCACTTGCCGGACATGAGAACTGGTTTGTAATTCTTTTGTGCATAAGTTTGGTCAGCGATGCTATTGATGGAAGTTTTGCACGCTACTTTAAACTTCAAACCAACTTTGGTGCTGCGCTCGACAACCTGGCCGATATTTGCACTTACGCTATGGCTATTCTGGGTTTATTCATTTTCAAATGGAATGAAATTGAACCTCATTCCTGGATTTTATTCCTTTTTCTCGGAATCTTTGTTCTTAGTTATATTGTTTCTTTTGCCCGGTTTGGAAAAATTCCTGGCCTACACCTTTATTCATCAGTTTCTGCTGGGTATGCCCAAAGCATATTCTTTTTTGTTTTGTTTGTTTTTGGCTTTTATCCCTGGATGTACTATCTGGTTCTATCCTGGGGAATAATTGCTTACACCGAAAAAATAATTATCCTGTTTAAACTCGACGACATAAAAATTGGGGTAAAAGGATTGTACTGGTTAATAAAAAAGGAGAAGGAGCAAGCACACTAACGATGTTACATAAAATTAGTTTAGTCATTATCATGGCCATCACAAATCTTGGTGTTTTCGCACAGGAAATTACAGGATTTGTAAAAGACAGGGAAAGTCAGGAACCAATTCCTTTCGCGAATATTTGGATTAAAGGCACAACGAGGGGGACGATGTCAGACACAAATGGTCAGTTTGTAATTAAGCTATCGCAGAATGATACGCTTTGTGTGTCTACAATCGGTTATCAAAAATGGGAAATTCCTGCAAAAAATATAGCGGAGAATCCCTTTGTGGTTCTTATGAAAGAAGAGGTTCAGGAACTTGGCGAAGTAACTGTAAAACCAGAGGTTTCACGTGCCAAAGTTTTATTAAAACAAATTCAGGAAAGAAAAAAGGAAAACCATGAAAACATACAGAAAGTAAGCGATTACAAATCTTTTGAGCGGACAACTGTTTATTTGGCAATCGATTCTGCTTCACGGGTAAACAAAATTATTAATAATTTGGACGAAGTTACAATGAAGCTGGATGGGCAGAGCCTTCGTTTCTCGCCTATTTATCTGGCTGAACTGGGAAAGAAAAATTCATTTGGAAAAGACAGCATTGTTTACAACCGGAAAGACGGAATCTTCCCCAAACTTAACCAAACTATTGAAAGCCTGATTCTTTTGAACGTAGTTATTGATATGGATTTTTATAAAGACCAAATTAATATTCTTGGCAGGGGAATAACATCGCCGTTAAGTAATTCTGCACAACTGCATTATGATTTTTACTTAAATGACAGTACGTATATTGACGATAAAAAATATTTCAGTTTTTCATTTACACCAAAAAACAAATACAACCCCCTCTTTACCGGGCGTTTTACTGTTGAAGACAGCACATTTGCACTGACCAGTATTTTTGCTTACGTACAGGAAAACGCCAATATAAATTTTGTTAACGGGTTCAAATCAAATGTAAATTATTCCAAAACTTACGATAATAAATGGTTTTATGACAATCAGGAAATTAGTTTAAACCTGGCACTTTCACTAAACAAAGATACAGTTTCGAAATATGGTTCGCAGCGAATCGACGAAATTTCGAGTGGTAATTGGTTGGTAACAAAAACAACACAATATTCCACATCAAAGCGATTAAATGAAATCAGGCCTGGTAACTGGAAAAACCAGCCTGAGTTTGCATCTTCCAACCATTTGGATGAAGGTACCTACATGCGGGTGGAGAAGTTAAAGGAGAACCCGGTAGTACAGGGAATTGATGCCATTGGAGGAATGGTTTTAACCAGTTACATTGATGCAGGGAAAATAGAAATTGGGCCGGTGTTCGATATTTACAGCACCAATGCCATCGAGGGGCAGAGGTTTTCCATTCCGCTCCGAACCGGAGAAAAAATGTTCGAACGTTTAACCGTTGGAGGATTTTTAGGTTACGGAACAAAAAGTAAAGAGTTGAAATACGGGCTGAACTTTGCCTGGCAGCTTTTGCCAACCGACAAATTTATTATACGGGGAAACTATTCTGATGATTATAACCTTGTATCGCAGGATAAATACCTCCGGTTTATTAAAAAAAATCCCAATACAAGGGGAAACGGAAACTTTATTGCAGCCATTACAAGCAAGGTGGAAAATCCCTATCTGAAGGAAGAAAAAAAATTTAATATGATATTTGAATACAATGCTCGCGAAGACATTAGTTTTGAAGTTTCACCTTATTTTCTGCATAGTATAGAAATTCCGGATGTGCATTTTACGCGCAATAACGTGAATTATCACACATATAATAATTACGGGATTTTATTTAATACAAGGCTGGCATTCGGCCAGTATTACGACCAATATTACTTTGCTCGTGTTTATTATATTGATGAAACCCCGATAGTAAATCTGAGTATGGATATTGGCCAGACAAAATTACCAGGCGGTAATTCAGATAATTTTGGATTGTATGCCCAATTTCATGGCTCAGTTTCAGGGAAAGTAAACATGGGACTTACTTTTATGCGTTACATGGTAAACGGCGGCTACCTTTTTGGCGATGCACCATATGATTTACTGGATATGCCGGTAGGTTCCATGTCGTACGGATATGCAAAATACAGCTACAACCTGTTGCACCATGCATCGTTTGCACATAATCTATATACAAACGTTCATCTCGATTTCAATGGTGGAGGTATCATTCTAAACCGTATTCCGCTTATACGAAAACTGAAATTACGTGAAATGGTATCGTTAAAAACACATCACGGGAAACTTACCGGAAATTATAAACCGGTTTTCGATTTACCAGGATATTACACCACAGAAATGAGTAAACCCTATGCCGAAATAGGATTCGGACTGACCAATATTCTCAAAGTACTGCGTGTGGAATATGTTCGCCAGTTGGGGGGCACTTATCTCAACAGCGGCTTTACGGATAAAAACGGAATATTTTTCAGGGCTGAAATGAGTTTTTAAAACTCTATAAGATTATTATTAAGAAAATTTGTGGTGTTTGGACATTCATTGCCATTGCAGTTAAACAATGGCAGCTAAATCATTCCATTGCAATAACTGCGATTGCAGGGGCAATTGTTTTATTTATTGCGATTGCTAGGAGCCTGTCGGACTTTGAAATAAACATGATAATTATTAT
>SWCA01001792.1_pt1 | contig 14608 bp, 12 predicted proteins | sample 4692961 | NCBI WGS metagenome assembly SWCA01 (sample SAMN10267275, study PRJNA491770) | bioreactor metagenome | isolation source: DHS bioreactor inoculated with | place: Japan: off Shimokita Peninsula
TAGAACCAACATTTGATGATAAAGGTCATGAAATCATTATTATACCGCCTTCAGAAATGGATGATTTATTGGATCTAGAAGATGAGGATCTCCATGAATACCCCTTAGAAGTTGGCATGGAAGTGGATATTGAGGGAAGGAAATTTCAAATCGAATCCATTGACTATGATAATAATGCTGTATCTCTTATGGATTTAACTTTTGCAGGGCAAACTGGTTATCCTATTTTCAGAAAAGAAAGTGTTGATTTTGTTTTAGATTATCTTCATGATGAGAAGCAACTGACAGAAGAAGAGAAGTGGGGCATTGTATCCATTGGCCCAGTAAAGGATGAAAACCAAAAGCACGAACAATTTACAAAAATCAATTATCAGTTTTCACCTGAAGATGAAATTGGTATTGGTGGGCTAAAAACAAAATTCAGAGCTAATATTGAAGCGATTAAAACTTTAAAAGTCATTGAAGCAGAAAACCGAATGGCCACTGACAAAGAACAGTCTATCTTAGCCAGATATGTTGGTTGGGGTGGTATGCCGGGGGCCTTTGATATAGGGGCAAGTAGCTGGAGCAATGAATACGGTGAACTGAAAAAACTCCTGTCACAAGTAGAATATGATAGTGCAAAAGCGTCAACGCCTAATGCCCACTATACATCCTCTGTTGTCATTCAAAGTATTTATCAGGCACTTGATCAGTTTGGATTTAAAAAAGGGAATATCTTGGAACCTTCCTTAGGCGTTGGTAATTTCTTTTCCCACCTTCCTGATTCTATGAACAAGTCAAAATTATTTGGGGTTGAACTAGATGATGTATCCGGACGTATTGCAAGGCAGCTCTATCAGAAAGCGCAGATTCAAGTCAAAGGATATGAAGAAACACAGTTTGAAGATAACTTTTTTGATGTAGCCATTGGCAATGTACCTTTTGGGAATTACAAAGTATATGACAGACTTTATGATAAACATAACTTTATGATCCATGATTATTTCTTTGCTAAAACACTAGATAAAGTACGTCCTGGTGGTATCATCGCCTTTGTTACCAGTAAGGGAACCATGGACAAAAAAGACCAAGCCGTCAGGAAGTATATTGCTGAAAGAGCTGAGCTGGTAGGTGCAATACGATTACCCAATACAGCATTTAAAGAAAATGCCAATACTGATGTAACCGCTGATATTCTTTTTCTTAAAAAAAGAGAACGCAGGTCGGTGGAATTACCAACTTGGCTATCGGTCTCTGATAATGAAAAGGGGGTCCCCGTCAATCAGTACTTCATTGACCATCCCCATATGATGCTTGGTGAGATGGTATTTGATGAAAGGATGTTTGGTAGAGACAGTCGCTATACGACGTGTGTAAATACAGACAATAGCTTTAATCTGCAAGAAGCGCTATCAGAAGCTGTGTCTCATCTTCAAGCTGAAATTGGTTACTACGAGCAGGCGAAAAAAGAGGACAGCAATGACATACCTGCTGATCCTAAGTACAAGAACTACTGTTATGCCTTTATTGATGACAAACTTTATTATCGTGAAAATTCTATTATGAGACGAATGGATTATACCGGTAAAACCCTTGAACGGATTCAAGGCATGATGGCGATTCGGGACATAACAAGAGAAATCATTACACTTCAAATGGAAGGTTGTACGAAAGAATCACTTGAAAAGGCTCAAGACCAGTTAAATCAAATCTATGATACATTTGTTAAAGACTATGATTATATTACTTCAAGACCCAATTCCAGTGCCTTCCGTGATGACAATGACTATCCACTCTTATGTTCTCTAGAAGTGGAGGATGAAGATCATCATGTTACAAAGGCAGATATGTTTATCAAAAGAACCATTAAGCCTTATGAATCCATAACTGATGTATATTCTGCATTTGAAGCATTAACAGCATCTTTAAATGAAAAAGGCATGGTGGATATTCCATTTATGGCTGAGCTTTATGATGAGGAACCAGAAGTCATCATTAAAGAGCTTGAACAAGACATCTATCTGAACCCTGAAAAGTATGATGAAAATGATGCTTTGAGAGGTTGGGAAACGGCTGATGAATACCTCTCAGGTGATGTAAGGCAAAAGCTAAAATTTGCTAAAGTCTTTGCTGATATGAATCCGGAACTCTTTTCAAAGAATGTGCCTGCCCTAGAAAAAGTACAACCCATTGATCTTGAGGCAAGCGATATCGATGTAAGGTTAGGAACCACATGGATTGAACCAGCAGATTATGAACAGTTCATCTATGAGACTTTGAAAACACCGAGATATTATCACAATACCGGTGGTAGAAACGAAATCAAAGTACACTATAACAATTACAATGCAAGCTTTGGTGTTGAGAACAAAGGATTAGATGGGTATTCAGTTTCAGCAAAAGAAACCTTTGGTACATCTAGAATTAATGCTTACTACATCATTGAAGACAGCTTGAATCTTAGAAACTCTACGGTTAAAGACCGTGTTGAAGATGGAGATACTGTCAAATATGTCATCAACAAAAAAGAGACTATGCTAGCAAGAGAAAAACAATCGCTATTAAAACAAGCCTTTAAAGAATGGTTATTTAAAGATCCAGAGAGACGTAAAAAGTATGTGGATTATTATAATCAGCACTATAACAACATTCGCCTAAGAGAATATGATGGCAGTCATTTAAAATTGCCAGGGATGAATCCAGACATTAAATTAAGAGAACACCAAACAGCTGCCATTGCAAGGATTATCTATGGTGGCAGTACACTTCTAGCACATTCAGTAGGTGCTGGTAAGACTTTCGAAATGGTTGCCAGCTGTATGGAGCAAAAGCGACTGGGACTGATTAATAAAGCAGTACTTGTTGTACCAAATCATTTAACACAGCATATCGGCAGTGAGTTCTTAAGGCTTTATCCATCGGCTAATATTCTAGTCACCACAAAGAAAGATTTTCTAAAATCCAATCGAAGACGTTTTGTTAGTCGTATTGCTACTGGCGCTTATGATGCTGTTATTATGGGGCACTCGCAATTCGAGAAAATCCCTGTTTCGAAAGAACGTCAGGAAGAAATGATTCATCGGCAGATCAATGATATCTCTGCTGCTATTGCTGATGCAAAAAAGAGTAATGGCGAAAACTGGAGTATCAAGCAGATGGAAAAACTCAAGCTATCACTAACAGCTGAAATCAAACGACTTCACGACAGTCCCAAAGATGATGTCATTAACTTTGAAGAGCTTGGGATTGATTGTGTCTACGTAGATGAAGCGCATTATTTTAAGAACTGTGCTGTATTTTCAAAGATAAGAAATGTTGCAGGAATCACCAATACACGTAGTAAAAAATCCATGGATATGCTCATGAAAACCCAGTATATCCAAGAAATCAATCAAGGTCGTGGCGTCATCTTTGCGACTGGTACACCCATCAGTAATAGCATGACGGAAATGTATGTGATGCAAAGGTATATTCAAAATAAGGAGCTTGAAGCAAGAGGTATCCATCACTTTGATGCATGGGCAGCACAGTTTGGAGAAGTGGTTTCAAGTCTTGAACTAGCGCCTGAAGGTACAGGCTATCGCTATAAAAGTAGATTTGCTAAGTTTTCAAATTTACCGGAACTCATGACGATATTTAAAAACATGGCAGATGTTAAAACAGCAGACATGCTTAAGTTACCTATTCCTAAATTAAAGGGAGACAAACATAAGTTGATTTCAGCAGAGTCCAGTGATTTTACAAAAGAGATCATGGAAAGCTTTGTTGAAAGGGCAAGTGATATTCGAAATGGGATGGTTGATCCAAGGATCGACAACATGCTAAAGATAACCAATGAAGCAAGACTTTTGGGACTTGACCCAAGACTGCTTTATGATGAAGCACCCAATGAAGCAGATAGTAAAGTCAATCAGTGTATTGATAAGGTCTTTGAAGAATATAAGGAGAGCCATACTTTTAAAGGAACACAAATCATATTTTGTGATGTAGGAACGCCTAATGCAGATGGGCGTTTTTCTGTTTATCCTTATATCAAGGAAGAATTGATCAAGAGAGGTATTCCAGAAAAAGAGGTTTGTTTCATACACGATGCCAATAGTGAAGCGCAAAGAGAAACTTTATTCGCAGATATGCGTAGTGGTAACAAGCGCATTATTCTTGGTTCAACTGCCAAGATGGGCACAGGAACTAATATACAGGACCGCTTAATTGCGCTTCATCATTTAGACTGCCCGTGGCGCCCAAGCGATTTGGAACAGCGGGAAGGAAGAATCTTAAGACAAGGCAATCAAAATGAAGCTGTGAACATCTATAAATATGTGACAAAATCAACCTTTGACAGTTATCTGTGGCAAATTGTCGAGAACAAACAGCGGTTTATCAGTCAAATCATGACCAGCAAATCTGTTGCAAGAAATGCTGAGGATATTGATGAAACGGTACTATCTTTTGCAGAAGTTAAAGCCCTGGCAACAGGTAATCCTTTGATTAAAGAAAAGATGGATATTGATAATGAAGTCAGTCGTTTAAGCCTATTAAAGTCTGAATACAACAGCAGGAGGTATGCCATGGAGGATAATTTCACCTACAAATACCCTAAGCTGATTCAACAGGCAAAGCAGCGACTTGAAGGATTGATTAAGGACATCAGTAGACGAGATATGAATAAGACAGAAGAGTTTCAAATCAATATTGATGGCAAGTTCTTTGATGAAAGGGATAAAGCCGGAACTTATCTTCAAGTGTTGCTATCAAGGATTGAACCAGATAAAGAAACTCATGTAGGAACATTTAATGGTTTTGATCTTTTAATCCTAAAGAACAATTTCTTTGGTCAGCATAAGATGATTCTTCATGCAGAGCAAAAGTATGAAGTTGAATTTGGAGATAGTCCCCACGGTAACATGGTCAGGCTTGAAAACATTTTGGAAGGTCTTGAAAAGCGCATTGAAAACACAGAAAGCCAGATTGATGAGTATGAAAGAAATATGAACCAGTCCAAGGAAGAATGGGAGAAACCATTTATGTATGAGGAAGCATTAGTGCAGAAGCTAAAGCGACAATTTGAACTTAACGCTGAACTGGACATGGATAAAGGGGATGATGGCAGCGCAGTGAGTGAAGAAGATTTTAATGAAGATGTGATAACTGAAGATGATGAAGAAATGACAGTATAGCAGGGGGCAACCCCTGTTTTTTAAATGGAAGGAGTTGAATTTAATGACTAGACAAATGATTCAAAATGTCAAACAAGAAAATGTCATTGAGCTGATGTGTGAGGTGCTGGAGCTCTCGGAAAGCTCAGAAAAGAAAGTGACAAAAGCAGTAGAAAAATTAGGCATTCAGGTATTCTTTACAAGCATTGATGCTTTGGATGTTGAAGAAGTTGAAAAAGACAGAATTAAAGCACTTAAAGAAGTGATTGAAGCTAAGGCAAAATCATTAGAAACATTGGAAGGGGGACAGTGAAATGGCAACAAAAGTAAAATACTCAGATAGCTTCTTTCAAAGCTTAAATAAACTGACCGGTATTCCAATGAGTAAATTAAAAAGTTATGCAAAAGAAAATAATCCGTTTAATATCTTAGAACATCCAGGTGTTGTTGATCCTAATGACAGACAGCTTGAAAAAATTAATAAGCTAAATGAATTCATCGCCTCTTACAATGTGCTCAAGCTGGATCAGGAAAATGAGAAAATTACTTTTAAATCACCTAATGATTCAGGCAAATACTTTGCATCTCTACTTGGTGGAGTTAAAGACAAGGAAAGGTTCTTGGTAGCCTTTTTAGATAACAGCAACAGCATCATTGAGCTTAGAACAGTGTCACAAGGCACTACTAATATGGCAGTCGTATATCCAAGAGACATCCTCAAAATGGCCCTTGCAAATGATTGTAGTAGCATCATTCTTTCCCATAATCATCCCGGTGGCAGCTTAAGGGCTTCTCGTGAAGATGTGGCTTTAACACAACGTATCGTAGATATCTTTAAGCCGTTAGATATCAATGTAATTGATCACATTATTGTAGGTGGATATAGCTTCAGTTCTATGGCTGAAAATGATGTGTTGCCAAGTAATAAAATGGATGTTGCAAATTATGAACCTATTAAATTATCAGCAGCTGAAGAAGAGCAGGTTGAATATATTTCAGTGGATGAAGAGATGGAATTGTAGGAGGGATATTTGATGAATAATAGAACAGAACAAATTCGAGAAAATAACGCTGAAAATATTACGTGGATTCTTGGTGCAACAGGCGAAACAAAGGAAAAGATTAAAGGTTATATTTTAGATTATGGCATTAAAGCCTTTTTATTACACCATAATCAAATTGAACTAGTCACTGAAGAACATGAGAAAATTGATGTATTAAAACGAGTGATTCAAACCTTCGATGGGGATATTGAAACAACAAATTTTGGTGATATGGATGAGGGGTATTAAGCTTTGAAACGATTTACTGAAGCAGAAATTAATGAAGCGAATAGCATCAATCTCATTGCCTATGCTGAACAACTAGGACTTAATCTCAAGAAGGTGGGGAATTCCTACAAAGTCAAAGATTATGGTGGACTTTATATTGATGCAACCGGTGCTAAATGGAACTGGTTTTCTAAAGATGCAGGTGGTGGTCCAATTCAATTTGTTATGGAAATGGAAGGTAAGAACTGGGTAGATGCAGTCTATACACTTCTTGGTACAGAAAAAAGTGATTTTACACCAAGACCTAAACCGATTGATGATGAGAAAGGACCATTTGTATTGCCGGATAAAAATGATACCTATAAACATGTTATTGCCTATCTCATACAGTCAAGAGGTATTGATAAGGAAGCTGTTTACGATTTTATCAGTCAGGACAAGCTATTTGAAAATACCCATAGGAGCTGTGTCTTTGTAGGCTATGATGAAAAACATGAACCGAAATACGCCAGTGTACGCAGCACCAATACAAGGGGAAATTCCTATCGGGGAGATGTAAAAAACTCTGATAAGGCATTTCCCTTTTCTTACGAAGGTAGTAGTACAACGGTATGCGTCTTTGAATCCCCCATTGATCTGATGAGTTATTTAACCTTGCTCCAATATCATGGAATTGAATCTTTTGAACATCATATGATTTCACTTGGAGGTGTAGCTAATCGAGCATTAGATTATTACTTAAAGCTGCATCCAGAGATTAATAGAATTATGCTCTGCCTCGACAATGACGAAGCAGGGCATTTTGCTTGCCAGCAGTTTAATGAGAAATATCATGAGAACTATAAGCTTTTAAGGCATAGTCCAACAGGTAAGGATTTTAATGAAGATCTACTAACCATAAAAAGCAATCTACAGGAAAGTCGAGCAAGAGAGCCAGAAGTAAGTTATGAAACAGAAAGGGATATTGAAGAAGAAATGGAGCTTTGAAAGGAGGCCGCAAATGTATTTTTTAAATGAAGATCATGCTTATAATTTTCAAAATATGATTCTAAAAGACCGAACCCATCCAAGTGATTTAGAGAGGATGTCACTCTTTTATATCATTGGAGGAAATGAAGATCTATTTGTAAAGAGGCAGCATATCTATGATTTCAAGAATCATGAAATCAATCCGGAAGTGCTATCAACTGGCCAAGTAGATTTGTGTTCTAGTAGTAAGACATTAGTCAGACTTGCTTACAATCTTTTTAATGGTTATGAAGATGAGTACACAACGCCAAGAGATTTGTTTTATAATCTGGATCGAAAGAATTATCTAGTCGCCAAAGGTGGAATCGATATGCGATTTAATGGGGATATTGAAAAGCAAATTTCTGGGGAATTGGATGAAGAGATGGAGATTGATTTTATATGAAATAAGAGAAGTTTACAGAAGTTGATGAAATAATCTGATGTTTGTGAGAAAATGGTATTAGCAGAATTAATCTAAACAAAGGGGGCGATTGCAATAAAACTAGATATGCATCTAATCATGAACAAGTTAAAGTCAAAGCGGCAGGTTTTTCATTCAGAAGCCGATTTTCAGTTTGCCTTAGCTTGGGAAATACAACGTGAATATCCTAAGGTTGAGGTTCGCCTTGAATATGCATATAAAATTGGTGATAAGCTTTATCATATTGATATATTGGTGATTCGTGATAATGAATATATTCCCATTGAATTGAAGTATAAGACCTTGAAAAAGAGCGTCATATTTGAGGCTGAAGAATTTCATCTAAAAAATCATGGAGCTCAAGATCTTGGGAAATATGATTTGCTTAAAGATGTAGTAAGAGTTGAAAATGTTATTCAGGATCATGATAAGTTTGTGAGCGGACATGTCATTATGCTAACGAATGATCCAAGTTATTGGAAGAAAAACGGTAAAGAAAACACTTGTTGTGCTGATTTTAGCATTGCTGATGGTAGGGTTGTAACTGGAAGCATGGCATGGGCTGAACATACAGGTGCAGGAACGATGAAAAATAGGGAAGAGACAATTGTTTTGACAGGAAGTTATAATCTTAAGTGGTATGATTTTAGCAAATCCGATGAAAAGAGAAATGGTCAATTCAGATATTTGTTGCTTGATTTAGAGAGAAAAACCTTATTTTTCAATACCCCAAAGACCGAATAGGAAAGCTCTGCTTTCATGAGGGCAAGCTTCCACAATGTATGACATTGTGCTTGATGGGAGTTTCCCATACCCTTTAAATACTTGGGACTGTGTCCCAAACCCTAAAAATATTATTGTTCGCTAAATAATATTAAACTTAATTCGTGTAAAAGAATTCAATTTGTTAAATAGGTTAAGTTCTAAACAATTTAGTATAATGTAAGGTGGAACAGTATTATGAATAATTTAAATTCCAGATTAATGGATAAGAGATGTCGGAGGTAAATGGAAATGGTTTATGGTGATTTAAAATTCAAAACTTATGAAGAATATTTGGCAGAATACAGATGCTATCATATGCATGAGTGTAGTGTATGCGGAGCACATAGAGAACAATCAGAAGGCTATATCAACGTATTCGTTGAGGACAAGCATCTTGAATTTCAAGAAATACTGGTATTACAGTGCTTGAATTGTGGTAAATGGGTACTGCCTATGCACAGTAAAGAAATGATAGATGGTGCGTATAAAAATTCAGTTAAAGAAAATCGATCACACGGATTATTCTATCCACGTGGTTATAAGAAAGTCTTTGATTATTGTACCGATGTTGGATTAAATTATGATCATAGAGACTATTACAACATTCCAGGTCTGAGCTATGATGAAGAACATTCATTAGAAGGATTTTTGACACCAGTTTATTTTACAAAAAAAGGGCTTTACCATTTCTTATATGATCCTGAATACAAGCTACACCTATTCTCGGAAACATACGGAAGACTCAGATATAAAGATGAATGGGATATTCCTTTTGGAATCAATCGTTTAGGAAAGTTGGTATTCTGGCTAGGTGATTTGAGTTATATGGATGACTTGTCGCTTCAGATTCTTAAACCCCATAATACGGATTCAGATCATCAACTGATTGAATCTGAGTTCTATGCTGCTCAAATGTGTTGTATATGGAGTGAACCTAATCGGGAAATGAAAATTTGTTTTCAGAGAAAAGAGCTCTATGATCAAATTATGAGCAAAACTGAATTGAAACTATTTCATTTAGAAGATGAAATCAACGAACAAATGGATAGTTTTCAGAAACCTTTAATAATCACAGAAGCAACTTTGGAACCCAGTATTAATTTATTACATAAAGTACTTATAGAAGGTGTAAACATTCCAGAATTGAAGAAGTTATATTTTCAATTTACTGGAGAAACACCAGGTAAAGAGTGGAAGTCGATTAAGCTGTTTCAGGGTATCCTTGGGAAGTCAATAACAGATCCTGGAGAATTGAGACAACTAATGTCTCCAATGTATCTTTTGAATGATCTTCGTCAATATTATGATCATCTTTTACCGAATGAGAAGAAGGAAAAAATACGAGACAATATAATTGAATCATTACAGATTGAATCATTTGACCAGATAGAAGAAATATATAGTTTGATGCTTAAAAGGCTTGGCATTCTCTATGAATACCTAGAGATTGCTATTGAAAAGTAAAACACGATAGATGATGTATGATTTGGAAATAATCTTTTCTACTAATGCGAAAGTTAAAGCTCAAGGTATTAAATATACTTTGAGTTTTTTATTTGAAATGAAAGAGGTGATGCTTTTGAAAAAGACTAGACGGATCAACTTAAGAGTTACAGAAAAAGAATATCAAAAGATTGTAGGTAAAGCTAAAAAAGCAAATTTAAGCATTAGCAGATATGTCTCCCTGTCCGCACTGGACAAGGAGATTATTTTTTTTGATGACATTAAAGAAATGAATCATCAATTATCTAAAATCGGCAACAACTTAAACCAATTGACCGTATTAGCCCATCAAGGAAAAATCAAGGAGGTTAATCTAACGAAGACAAAAGAAGCATTCACCGATTTATGGGATGAGTTATGTAAATTAGTGAAAGGGAAGAGGTGATGAGAAATGAAATATCATATTTATCGGTTTGGACATGGTTGTAAATGGATGGATGAACTTAAGGAAGCTGCTGATTATTTTAATCGACTACCGACAGATGGAAAGTATACCACCATAGGCATTACTGAGGGTTCTTATGCAGTGGATGTTGTAATTAAGGGACAATATGCCAAGGGACAAGACTTTCTAATATCACAAGACATTAGGCAATCAAAACTTTTTGAAGAAAATCCTGAAAAGATAATTGGGGCATTATCGAATCTATATGAGGCTGTAGGTGTTAAATCTGAATTCAGTCAGAAGATGCTTGAGGATTTAAAGGATTTAGCCAATGAACTAGATCATGAATTAGATGAGATGTAGTGATTATGGCTGTTATTGAATTTATTAACGGGAAAAACAACACCTTATCAGCGCTTAACAGAGTTTTAAAATATATTATCAATCCTGCGAAAACAGAAGAAAATCTTAAAGGTGGTCACAACTGTGACGTTAATAGGGCATATAACGAGTTTTTTATGGCGAAGTCAGAACACAGTAAATTTAAAGGCAGGCAATATATTCATTTCACTCAGAGCTTTGCACCTTATGATAAAGTGGCACCTGAAATTGTGAAAAATATTGCTGATGAGCTGGTTCAGATGGAAGCCTTTAAAGGTTTTCAGATTGCTTATGCGGTCCATACAGATAGAGATCATCTTCACACCCATTTTGTTGTAAATACCGTCAATAAGGAAACAGGCATGAAGTGGAAACAAAGTGCAGAGCAGCTTCAAATGATGAAAGATTATTCTGATGAAATTTGCAAAAAATACGGATTGATTATTACACAGGGCAAATCAGGCAGTCATGTGAATCGGGGTGAATATCGTTCTAAAGAAAAAGGTCATAGTTGGAAGTATGAACTTTATTTAGCTGTGAAAAAAGTGAAATGGATTGCCAGAAGCAAAGAAGAATTCATAGCCAATATGAAGGCATTAGGATATCAAGTAGATTGGAGTGATACTAGAAAATATATTACTTTTACAAATGGGGTGGGCAAAAAATGCAGAAATAGAAAGCTCTATCCGCCTGAACATTTTACAAAAGAAGCACTGTTAAAAGCTTTTGAATTAAACAGTCAAAGGATGGATGCTAAACTATCTCAAAATAAAATGGAAATGCTTTTATCGGCAGTACAACTTGTCAAAATGGATGATCCATTAGATACCGGAAAGAACTATCCATTATCAACGCTGGAAGGAGAAGCGCTCAAAGAAAAAATTGAAGAATCAAAGAAAGGTAAAGGGCTCAACTGGGACAAAGAAAGTGAAAACAGTATGTAAAAGAAAGGTGGACGATTGAATGACAAAACTAATGGAACTCTACAATCAACTTAAACCATTACAGGCAGATGGTTTAAGAGAGGGCTATCGTAAAATTTTAGAACATGATGGACATGTTCTAGCTATGGGGAAAATGCAGGATGGCTTTGAATTTGTGACTTGGCGATATACCTATGATGGTAACTCCGTTACATTGGGGCATTATTTTACAAGTCTTGAAACTGCAAAAGAAGATTTTGCTAAGCGATCAGGACTCATTAATGCCAATCGGATGTTTGGAGAAACAGATTTAAAATTAATCCATTCAAGCCTTGTGAATTATGTGGGGCTTAATGGCAATTTGAATTATAAGGATGAAAAAGCCATCGGTTCCATTCTTGAAAAAATCGAATTGATTGTCCCTGAGATTCTACGCCATGAGAAGCTTGAAGACCTTGAAATGGTTGCTGATGATGGAATTGAACTGTGAGGTGAAGTAAAACATGAAGTATAAACAATTGAAGCTGATGATATCAGCACTTATTTTTCTTGTGGGTTTATGGATGAATATTTATTTTTCCACGAACCTACATTTTTTATTATCAGGAAAAATGAAGGTGCTCACCTTTATTCCAATAAAATCATGTTTTGAAAGTATGGCGGCAAGTGGTCAACATTTGTCGCTATTTCTCTATTTACAAGGCTTTATCCTTCTGTGCTCCATTTATTTCTATCTGGCCAATATGAAACCCTATCAATCAGATTTAGAAGCAATTACTCCTGATATAGCAACGCCAGTTAGAGCAGGACAAATGCAATTTGGATCAGCAAGATGGCTCACAGAAGATGAAAAAAACAAAGGCTTTAAATCTATAAAGCTAAGAAGAAACGAACTAAAAATATTAATGGAAAGGACTAGGCTGGATGAAGAAAAAGAAAACTATCCAAAAGAAAAAAACTTATCCCAAGGAGAAGCCCTACAAAAGTTACCAGAAAGAAGTAATGAAAAGTCAAATGAAAAAGACTTGCCAGAAACCGATCCGCAGGAATATTCGTTACCCAAGCTAAACCAAGGCGGTATTGTTGTTGGTTTTCATCAAGAAGGAGATACAGAAAAGATATTTTACATTGATGAGGATACCCATAGTCTCTGTATTGGTGCAACACGATCAGGAAAAACTAGGTCAGTGGTACTTCAATCGGTTGGATTACTGGGGCTTTCAGGTGAAAGCTTAGTTATTAGTGACCCAAAAGGTGAAATCTTCACTTACACCTATCCCTATTTTGAAGCCCTTGGTTACGAGGTTATTTGCATTGATTTTAAAAATCCCCTAAAGAGTGACCGGTATAACTTCTTACAGCCAGTCATTGATGCCATTGATGAGAATGATATTTCAAAAGCAGTCGATGTCACATGGGATTTAACAGCTGCCCTTGTACCGGAGAATAGTCATAATGAAAAAATATGGACCAATGGTGAAGCTAGCATTATTGCCAGTGCTATTATGGCAGTCGTTTATGACAATCGCAATGGTAAAGACAGAAGATATCAGAACATGAGTAATGTCTATTTCTTCATCAGTGAGATGTGCAAAGTGGTGGATGGCGCAATGCCTATCATCAAATACATGAAGAACATGCCGGCACATCATCCTGCAAAAGCCTTACTTGCCATAAGTGAAGTTGCGCCAAGTAAAACCAGAGGATCATTTTATACCTCGGCACTGACAACATTAAGGTTGTTTACAAATCCACTCATACATTCCATGTCTGAAGCCAGTGATTTTGATTTAAGGAAAATGGGAACGGACAAGCAGATACTGTTTATTGTGCTTCCTGATGAAAAGACAACCTATTATAGTTTAGCCAGTCTCTTTGTTAATCAATGTTATATGCAACTGGTTAAAAATGCAGATGAAAGAGGTGGACGATTAAAAAGACGTGTAAACTTCATGCTTGAGGAATTTGGCAACTTTGTGAAGATTCCTGACTTCGCCAATAAGCTTACAGTTGGTGGTGGTAGAGGCATTCGCTTCAATTTATTCCTTCAAAGCTTTATGCAACTGGATGAGAAGTATGGAAAAGAAGTCGCTGGAACGATTAAATCTAACTGTGAAACTTGGCTTTATCTTCAGGCAGATGATTTAGGAACTTTGGATGAAATATCAAAGAAGTTGGGGAACTATACTGTATCCACTTATTCTTTAAGTTCATCTCATGGTAAATATTCTAATCCATCCAGCTCCCATAGTGTTAATCTGACCCACCGAGCCTTATTAACGGTAGATGAGATTAGACGAATCAATAGACCATATACATTAATCACTTCGAGAAATCACCCGGCAATGATGCAATTGCCAGATCTATCGGAGTGGTTTTTTAATACCCTTTTTGGGCTTGGTGACAAAGAACATAATAGAAAGGTGCGTGAAAAAAGAGAAGAAAAACGTAACGTAAGAAAATCTTCTAATGCCATTGATACATGGAACATTTGGGAGTATTACACCCAAGAAGAAAAATCGAATTTTGTTTATATGCGAAATATGAAAGGCGGTGAACAAGGTGAAACTTAAACCACTAAAAATGAAAGTAAAGAATCTTTTAAAGACGGTCATTGGAACACTGGTCGTAATGATGATGTCAACGGTTCCAGTTATGGCTGATACGGTTAAGGACAGTCAAATTGTCAAAGGCACTGAAAAATTGATTCAAGATGTAACAACATGGCTAATGGTTTTAGCACCGATTGTCGGTGTTTTGTTGATTATTTATTTCTTCATTAGAAGAAGTGCAGCAGATGAAATCGATCA
>SWCA01008826.1_pt1 | contig 14592 bp, 14 predicted proteins | sample 4692961 | NCBI WGS metagenome assembly SWCA01 (sample SAMN10267275, study PRJNA491770) | bioreactor metagenome | isolation source: DHS bioreactor inoculated with | place: Japan: off Shimokita Peninsula
AAAAAAAACAAAAATAAACCATGAAAAGGTTTTTTAAAAAGTAAAAGCTTTCGTATGATTTTTCTAAAAAAATACACGAAAGCTTTTTTATTTTTTAGCTAATTAAACTCTTTATTTTGCTTAATACTTTTTTTTCAATTCTTGAAACTTGCACTTGAGAAATCCCAAGAATTTTTCCTATCTCATTTTGGGTTCTATCTTCAAAGTATCGAAGCATGATGATTTGTCTTTCTCTTTTTTCTAGCTTATTTAATGTTTCTTTTAAAAGAATATTATCTACTATTTTATTATCATCCATCCCTTTTGTTTCACTAATCTTATCGATTAAGCAAATAGGATTTCCTTCTTCCTCGTGAATTACTCCATAAAGATATTCTACACATGAATTGGATTCTAATGCCATTACAATATCTTCTTTAGAAATCCCTAAAGATTGAGATATTTCTTCTATGGTAGGATCTCTTCCCAATTTTTTACTCAAAGATTCCCTCTCCATTTTGACTTTTGCTCCTGTTTGTTTTAAAGATCTAGATACTTTAATCATGCCATCATCTCTTAAATATCTTTTTATTTCACCCAATATCATAGGAACTGCATAAGTTGAAAATTTCACATTAAAGGATTCATCGAATTTATATATAGACTTCATCAAGCCTATAGAGCCAAGCTGAAATAAATCATCTCTTTCATATCCTATATTTAAAAATTTATTTACAACACTCCTCACAAGACCTAAATTGTTTTCTATTAATTTATCTTTCGCTTCATTATCTCCATTTTGTGCTTTTCTAATCAATTTTAGCGTTTCTTCATGGGTCAACAGCACTTTTTTATCTTCTTTAAAGGCAGGCATAACCATAATTATTCCCTCTAATCTTCTATTTTATTAGACTTTATTCTTTTTTTCATCACAATTTTTGTTCCTTCTCCCATAACAGAAGAAACAATAATTTGATCCATAAAAGTCTCCATTACCGTAAATCCCATTCCTGATCTTTCCATTTCAGGTTTTGATGTATATAATGGCTGCATAGCCATTTGTATATCTTCTATTCCATTTCCTCTATCCTCCACTACTACTTTTATAATATCTTCCTTTAATTCACATCTTAAATAAACCATTCTTTCTTCATCTTCTTCATATCCATGAATAATTGCATTCGTAACGGCTTCTGATACCGCTGTTTTTATATCTGTAATTTCATCTATGGTAGGATCTAATTGAGAAGCAAAGGAAGCAACTACAATCCTAGCAAAGGCCTCATTTTCAGATTTTGCTAAAAACTTCATTTCCATAAAATTTTTCATCCCATATCCTCCCTTTATAAAGAAGCAATCGCTTCTTCATAAGTATTATAAGTTCCTATTATCTTATTCATTCCAGATAAATCGAATATCTTTTGTACTTGATTGTTTAAATTTATAGCAATTACTTTTCCTCCTGTTTTTGATACTTTTCTATATCTACCTATTACTACACCTACCCCTGAAGAATCCATAAAATTCATATTGGTAAAATCAAAAATAACATTTTTTATAGCATGTTGAAGAATGGCTTCATCAATTTCTTCTCTTACTTCTTCCGCTATATGATGGTCTAATTCTCCATATAATTCAACAATGAGATTTCTATGATCTATTCTGTAGTTTATATCCAAATTTATCCCCCCTATATTGCTTTTTCTATACTTTCTATAAAGATGTAGGTTTTCCCTTCCTAGAAATTTAACTACTTTTGTAGAATAAACATAAAAAAAGTGCTATAAATCAGCACTTTTTTACAATTTCTACGAAAGTTTCATTATATGCAACTTGTCCTCCCATTTCAGAAGCTACATTTGTCGTTAAAAAGTTTGGATTTCCATGCTTGTTCCACCATCCTGCATACATGAGAATTATATTTTCTGGAATATCTTCACTTATTTTTATTTTTACTTTGATTTCTCCATTTTCTGATTTCAAAGTTACTATGTCTTCTTCTTTTATCTCTTTTTTTTCTCCCATTTTTTTAGGAATATATGCGGTTGCTATTTCTTCTATATCCAGTAAATGCTGAGAGAAAAGGGTATTTTTAGGATGGGTTGTAAGAAGTCTTATAGATCCTAGTGCTTTGCTTTTTTCATATACTGGGATGCCGCTTAGTCCATCTTCTTTTGCTTTTTGTGAAAATATCTCTATTTTCTTAGAAGGGGTTTTAAATTTTAAATCTTCCCATGCTATTTCCCTTTCTTGAAAATGTATATATTCATTTTTTATACGTTCTAAAGTTATTCCTTTTCCCTTTAAGGGAAGAATTATTTTTCCTAGATATTCTTTTTTAGAAACCTTTGGATACGTCTTCATATTCATCTTATTTGCAAGTTCCATAAAAAAATAATATTCATCCATTAGTTTATTCTTTGGGTCTACTGCTTTTTCATTATAAATTATATAGGGATTATTCATGGAAGAATATAATAGATCTTCACTTTCTAAGGTATTTGTACACGGTATAAATAAATCACATTCCTTTGCTGTATCTGTCATAAACATATCGATGCATACTTTAAATTCTATTTTTCTAAATGCTTTTAAGGCCTCATTTAAATTTGGCCAAAGAGAAAGTGGATTTCCTTTGCTGACAAAAATGCACTTTATTTTTGGATTATTTTCTTTTTTTATAAAATCACTAAAATGGTGTACATTAAAATATCTATCATTTTGAGCATATTTACTACTTTCATAAGGATCTAAATCTAAAAGATTTGAATAAACTTTGTTTGCATAGTTTATTCCTCCTCCTTGTTTTCCGATACTTCCAGTAATTGCGCCCATGGCATCAATGGCCCTTATAGCATTTCCCCCATTTTTATATTTTTGAAGTCCATATCCCACATAAATAGTAGTGTATTTTTCTTTTCCATATAACATAGCAAGCTCTTTTATTGTTTCCATGGATACATTACATTCCTTTGACAGATACTCCATATCTAAGGTATTCAAATAATTTTTATATTCTTCAAATCCTTTTACATTTTCTCTTATAAAGTCTTGGTCTAAAAGCTTTTCTTCGATGATTATTTTTGTCATCGCCATGGCAAGGGCCCCATCTGTAGAAGGATTAACTGGTATATACATATCTGCATTTTTTCCTGTATCTGTATAGATAGGGTCAATTACAATAATTTTTATTCCTTTGCTTTTTGCTTTTTTAATCATCTGCATTAAATGAATGGATGTATTGGCAGGGTTTCTTCCCCATAATATAATATTTTTAGAATGGATCATATCCTCTAAGGTATGCCCTTTGACATCTCCAAAATCATATTTTTGTGCCTGAATTCCTGCTCCCCAGCAGGTACTTCCCTTTGACTTTGTTATTCCTCCATAAAAATTAAAAAATACATCTTCTATTCCCTTTAAAATTCCTCCTGATCCATATTCATTATAATGAAGAATAGATTTTGAAGTATATTTTTCTTTATAATAAGAAAGCTTTTCACTAATAAGATCTATTGCTTCTTCAAAGGAAATTTCCATCCACTTTCCATTGACTTTCTTTAAGGGGGTATAAATTCGATCTTTATGCTTTAATCGTTCTAAATGTTTTCTTCCTTTTTTACAAATTATTCCTTTTGTATAAGGATGATTTTTATCTCCTTCTATTTTTAAAACTTCTTCATTTTCTACATGTACATCAAATTTACAAATATCAAAACAATCTAATGTGCAGCCATGACTTAAAATTTTCATGAGTCTTCCTCCTTTATCTTATGCTATTCCTTTAAAATTCTCTATATATTCATCTGCTAAGTTTGCTATTTCTTCTTTATATTCAAAAGATACCTCATCTGCTATGGCAAAGACCTTCATTCCTGCTCTTTTTCCAGCTAAAACTCCTGCATAAGTATCTTCAAATACAAGACATTCCTTTGGACTTATATTCAAATCCTTCGCGACTCTTAAAAATATATCTGGATGTGGCTTTCCTTTGTTTACTTCACAAGAAGTTCTAATTGTGTCAAAGTGCTTAAGAATATCATGCTTTTCAAGTACCGCTGTTGCCAATTCTTTTGAATTACTTGTTCCTATTCCAATTTTAATTCCATTTTTCTTTAAAAAACAAATGAAATCCTCTACCCCTTCCTTCAGTGCAATCTTATTTTTATAATAGTCTCTTGCCATATTACTCCACTCTATTTTGATTTCTTCTATTTCTTCTTCTAAAGCAAATCTATTTTTAAAATATTCTGCCGTTTCTGTAAAACTCATTCCTTCAATTGTCTTTTGCAAATCATCAGGAACCTGTATATTTCGTTTATTTAAAAATTCAACATCGATTACTTTCCATATCCACATAGAATCTACTAAAGTCCCGTCTAAATCAAATATGACACCTTTTATTTTGCTAAACATATACTCCCTCCTCATTTTTTGTACCTTATATTTATATACACTTTCTTTATTTCTCATTACTTTTTTTAATTCACCTTACTCTATTGTATCAAAAACTATCCTACAGTAATAAAATAATTTATAACATTTTTTTATTTTTTATTTGTAGCACAAGGAGGGTTTTTTATGGACTTTTTTGATGATAAAATTGCACAACGACTTGGTGGCATAAATTTCTATAATACAAATAAGATTTATAAATTTGAAAAAATTAAAAAAGCAAAAAAAGAAGCAATAAAAAGAAATCCCCATATTGCTCTTATCGATATGGGAATAGGAGAGCCTGATCTTCCAGCAGATTCTAATATTATAAAAATGCTTTGCAATGAAGCTGAAAAAAAAGAAAACAAAGGTTATGCGGATAATGGAATTCTAGAATTTCAAGAAGCAGCAGCAAAATATTTAGAGAAAATATATGGTCTAAAAAACATTAATCCCTCTGAAAATATACTTCATGGAATTGGATCAAAATCTATTTTGTCCATGATTCCTCTATGCTTTGTTAATCCCGGAGATATTGTTCTTACTACTGTTCCAGGATATCCTGTTATAGGGAATTATACAGAATTTTTAGGAGGAACAGTATATAATCTTCCTTTATACAAAGAAAACAATTTTTATCCTGATCTTTCAAAAATACCAAAAGATATAATAGAAAAATCAAAGCTTTTATATATAAATTATCCCAATAATCCTACTGGACAAATTCCCACTAAAGAATTTTATGAACAAGTGGTACATTTCGCCTACAAAAATAATATTTTAGTTATCTCTGATGCCGCCTATGGCGCAATTGCTTTTGATGGATACAAACCATTAAGCTTTTTATCCATAGATGGAGGAAGTGAAGTGGGACTTGAAATTCATTCTTTATCCAAAGCCTTTAATATGACAGGCTGGAGACTTGCCTTCATGGTAGGACATTCTAAATTAATAAAAGCTTACAGTATTATAAAAGGGCATACAGATTCAGGGCAATTTAAAGGAATTCAAAAAGCAGGAGTCTATGCTTTAAATCATCCTGAAATTACAGATAGAAATGCTAAAAGATATTCCAAAAGATTTGATTTACTCATCCCTGCTTTAAGAGAAGTTGGTTTTGAAATAAACAAACCAAGAGGATCCTTTTATTGCTATGTGCCTATTCCTAAAGGAACAAAATCAGGAATTTTATTGGAAAATGCAGAGCAAGTTTCTCTTTTTATACTTCAAAATAGTTTAATTTCTACGGTGCCATGGGATGATGCTGGAAGCTTTCTACGATTTTCCGTGACATTTGAAGCAGATACACCTGAAGAAGAAATAAAACTTATAAAAGAATTAAAAAATAGGTTATTACGCTTAAATTTTATATTTTAAATTTGTTTTCACCTAAAATTATTCTATCTTTATTTATATATTTTTTAGAATAGCCTGCTTTAACTGTAAAATAAAGGGTATAAAAATTTAAAATGATCTATTCATATTATCTTATTTAAATTATGTAAAGGAGTGGTTGTATGGGAAAAACAGCAGTTAAAATTGCAAATTTAGATGTTGACAGATTAATTCAAATGTTAAATGAAGCATTAGCAGAAGAATGGCTAGCTTATTATCAATACTGGATTGGAGCAAGGCTTATGGAGGGTCCTATGAGAAGTGAAATTGAACCAGAACTTCTTATTCATGCTAATGAAGAATTGGCTCATGCTGAACTTGTTGTAAACAGAATTTTACAACTTGGAGGTACTCCCGTTTTAACCCCTAATAAATGGTCTGAATTAGCAAGATGTCAATATGAAGAGCCCAATGATCCCTATGTAGAAGTGATATTAGAACAAAACCTTCGTGGAGAAAGATGTGCTATTCAAAGATATGAGGAAATAGCTAGTTTCACAAATGGAAAAGATCATGCAACCTACCAAATGGCAATATCTATTTTAAATGATGAATTAGAACATGAACATGATATAGAAGACTGGATTACGGATATAGAAAGATTAAAAGATGATATAAGGAAAATAAGATTTTAATATATAAAAAAGATCTAAAATTTATATTTTAGATCTTTTTTATTAATCATCAAGCGAAAATATCTACTATATTTTATTTCTTATTGGCCGGTTCAATATTTATTTTTTTACCTTTTATCTTTATGTCTTTCATTATTTTTAATACATCTTTTGCATGTTCTCTTGGCACTTCTACAAATGTATATTTATCATATATATCAATAGTTCCAATCAATTTTCCAGAAATACCAGTTTCTCCAGCAATGCTTCCCACAATATCTCTTGCTTGCACTTTTTGGTTTCTTCCTATATTCATAAATAATCTCACCATGCCTGGCTCTGCACCTGTATTTTCAAAATTGTTTTCTTCTACAATTTCTTCTTTTACATTCTCACCCATTGCCATCTTTAAAAGTGCTGCAGCAATATCTAAAGTTGTATAATCTTCTTCTAATAGCTTTTCAACCGATTCTATATGCTTTCTTAAATGACCTTCTTCTATAGTTGCTTTTACTTTTTCTAAGAATAAACCTGTTTTTATTTCCTCTACATCGCTTAAAGAAGGAACTTCATGTCTTTTTACTTTCGTTTTTGTATATTTTTGAATATCTCTTAATTTATTCATATCTCTACCTACAACAAAGGTAAAGGCACGACCTGTTTTTCCTGCACGTCCTGTTCTACCAATTCTATGGACATAATATTCTTCATCCTGAGGCATATCATAATTGAATACGCATTCTACATCATCAACATCTATTCCTCTAGCAGCTACATCTGTTGCTACCAATATTTCAATGGTACCACTTCTGAATTTACCCATTACATTATCTCTTTGTGCCTGTTTTAAATCTCCATGTAGGGCATCTGCAAAATATCCTCTTCCTTGAAGGTCTCCTACAAGTTCATCTACTCTCTTTTTCGTATTGCAGAAAATAACAGATAATTTCGGATTATACATATCGATTAATCTTGATAATGCTTCTAATTTTCCTTTTTCTTTTGTTTCAATATAAAGTTGCTCTATACTTGGAACAGTTAACTCTTTGTGTACTACCTTTACAAGTTGTGGGTTTTTTTGATATTTCTTCGTTAAATCTAAAATTGCTTTAGGCATAGTAGCAGAGAAAAAAGTCGTTTGTCTTTCACTTGGCATATCTTGTAAAATCGTTTCTATATCTTCTCTAAATCCCATGTCTAGCATTTCATCTGCTTCATCTAAAATAATCATTTTCACATGGTTCATTTTTAAAGTTCTTCTGTTCATGTGATCCATCACACGTCCTGGTGTACCAATGACAATTTGAACCCCTTTTTTTAATGCTTTAATTTGACGATCAATTGGCTGTCCACCATAAACAGGTAATATCTTAATACCATGCTTATATTTTGCAAGTTTTCTTATCTCTTCTGATACTTGAATAGCAAGTTCTCTTGTAGGACATAAAACTACTGCTTGTAAATTATTATCTTCTGTATCTACCATTTCTAAAATAGGCATACCGAAAGCTGCTGTCTTTCCTGTACCTGTTTGTGCTTGTCCGATAACATCTTTTCCTTCTAATATATAAGGTATAGCCTGCGCTTGAATAGGAGAAGGTTCTTCAAATCCCATGTCTGCTATGGCTTTTTTTATCTCATTTGATAACTTTAAATCTTCAAATCTTAACTTTTCCATAATTACAATCCCTTTCTTTTCTTTGTCATGTGCTCATCTTTTCAATTATATATATATTATGCACTTTATGCAATGATTATTTTCATATTTTATAATTTTTTTTACATCTTTGCTGTAAAAATCTATATTTCAAAAACTCTAAAGATCAACTTTTTTGAAATTGTATATCAACAGAATATTCTATAAATCACCTTATCAAAAAAAATACCTTCATTATTAAAAAAAATATAGTTTTCTTAGACATTTTTTTATTTAAAATATACCCTTTTTCTTCACTTTCCTAGAATTATAATTGATTCTCTTAAAACCATTATATTTATTTGATTAAAAATACTAAATTATTACAAAAATTAAAATTTTCCAACAACAGTTTTTTTGTATACAAAATACTCATTCTTGTGTTATCATATATCCATAGCGATACTGTATACAATATATTTTTTCATATATACTTATAAGGAGTGATTAACATGACAAAAGGATGGGAAAATTTTAAGTCCGGAAAATGGGCGAAAGAAATAGATGTAAGGGATTTTATTCAATTAAACTATACGCCATATGAAGGAGATGATTCTTTCTTATCAGGTGCTACAGATACAACAAAAAAATTATGGAATAAAGTATCTGATTTAATGAAAGAAGAAGTAAAAAAAGGTGGTAACCTAGATGCAGATACAAGCACAGTTTCAACCATTACTTCTCATAAAGCAGGATATATCGAAAAGGAATTAGAAACAATTGTAGGGCTTCAAACAGATGCACCTTTAAAAAGAGCTGTAATTCCTTTTGGTGGAATTAGAATGGTTGAAGATTCTTGTAAAGCTTATGGCTATGAGCTTGATGAATCCATAAGAGAAGCATTTACAAAATATAGAAAAACACATAATGCTGGAGTATTTGATGCATACACTCCAGAAATGAGAGCTGCTAGAAGCGCTGGTATTATGACAGGTCTTCCAGATGCTTATGGTAGAGGAAGAATAATTGGAGATTATAGAAGAGTTGCTCTTTATGGGGTAGATAGATTAATTCAGGACAAAGAAGATCAAAAAGATTCATTAAATGTCCTTTCTATGGATGAAAATACAATTAGATTAAGAGAAGAAATATCTGAGCAAATTAGATCATTAAAAGAATTAAAAGAAATGGCTTTAAGTTATGGCTTTGATATATCTGTACCTGCTACAAGTGCAAAAGAAGCAGTTCAATGGACTTATTTTGGTTACCTTGCAGCAGTAAAAGAGCAAAACGGAGCGGCTATGAGTTTAGGTAGAGTATCTACTTTCCTTGATATCTACTTTGAAAGAGATTTAAAAAATGGCATCTTAACAGAAAGTGAAGCACAAGAAATAATGGATCACTTTGTTATGAAGCTTAGAATGGTTAGATTCTTAAGAACACCTGATTATAATGAATTATTCTCTGGAGATCCAAACTGGGTAACAGAATGTGTTGGTGGTATGGGTGTTGACGGAAGAACCCTTGTTACAAAAAATGCTTTTAGAACACTAAATACTTTATATACATTAGGCGCTGCTCCAGAACCAAACTTAACTGTACTTTGGTCTAAGGATCTTCCTGAAAACTTTAAAAAATTCTGCTCTAAGGTTTCTATTGATACAAGCTCTATTCAATATGAAAATGATGATTTAATGAAACCTTACTGGGGAGATGATTATGGAATTGCTTGTTGTGTTTCTGCAATGAAAATTGGAAAGCAAATGCAATTCTTTGGAGCGAGATGTAATCTTGCCAAAGCGCTTCTTTACGCAATAAATGGTGGTAAAGATGAGAAAAAAGGAATTCAAGTTGGTCCTAAATTTGAAGCCATTACTTCTGAATACTTAGATTACAATGAAGTAATGGAGAAATTCGATATATTCTTAGATTGGCTTGCAAATCTTTATGTAAATACATTAAATATTATTCACTATATGCATGATAAATATGCTTATGAAAGAATTGAAATGGCACTTCACGATAGAGATGTATTCAGAACAATGGCTTGTGGTATCGCTGGACTTTCTGTATGTGCTGATTCTCTATCTGCTATAAAACATGCAAAAGTAAAAGTAATCAGAGACGAAAATGGAATGGCAGTAGATTTTGAAACAGAAGGAGATTTCCCTAAATACGGAAATAATGATGATGCAGTAGACAGCATTGCTGCTGAATTAGTAGAAAGCTTTATGAATAAGATAAGAAAAAATAAAACTTACAGAGATTCATATCCTACCCAATCTGTATTAACGATTACTTCAAATGTAGTTTACGGTAAGAAGACAGGTAGCACACCAGATGGTAGAAAAGCAGGAGAACCATTTGCACCTGGTGCAAATCCAATGCATGGAAGAGATTCAAAAGGATGCTTAGCTTCATTATCTTCAGTTGCAAAACTTCCTTATGAACATTCTCAAGATGGTATTTCTTATACTTTCACTGTAGTTCCTGGAGCAATTGGTAAAACAGCACAGGAAAGAATTAATAACTTATCTTTCTTACTTGATGGATACTTTGTTCAAGGAGGACATCATATCAACGTAAATGTGTTTGATAGAGAAACATTACTTGATGCTATGGATCATCCAGAAAACTATCCACAACTTACCGTTCGTGTATCTGGATATGCAGTTAATTTTATAAAATTAACAAGAGAACAACAATTAGACGTTATAAACAGAACCTTTCACGGACAAATGTAATTATAGCACTCCCCGATTTTATATAGATTTTCTAGCCGAGAGACTTCCCCTCCTCTCGGCTAGAAGTGTATTAAATTTAATTTAAGGTGGTGATTTTATGGCAATTACAGGTAAAATTCATTCCATAGAAACCTTCGGTACCGTAGATGGACCGGGAATAAGATATATTGCTTTTTTTCAAGGATGTCCTTTAAGATGCAAGTATTGTCATAATAGAGATACTTGGGATTTAAATGGTGGCAAAGAGTATACGGTAGCTGAGCTCATGGGAGATATAAAAAAATACACTCCTTTCATGAAATATTCAGGTGGTGGGCTTACTGTTTCTGGAGGAGAGCCTACGCTTCAACCAGAATTCTTAAAAAGATTATTGATGGAAGCGAAAGCAAATGATATTCATACAGCACTAGATACTTCTGGGTTTATCGATATCAATGTAATAGATCCAATCTTAGATTATACAGATTTAGTACTTTTAGACATAAAGCATATTGATAGAGAATCCTTTAAAGAATTAACAGGTGTATATAATGATAAGACCTTACATTTAGCCAAGCATTTAGATAAACGTAATATTCCTGTTTGGATAAGATATGTTCTCGTTCCAGGTATGACAGATCATGAGGAAGATATTATAAACCTTGCAAAGTTTATATCCACTCTTGATAATGTTGAAAACATTGATATCCTTCCTTATCATACAATGGGTTCCTATAAATGGAAAGATCTTGGATATGATTATCCTCTTGAAGGAACACCAGATGCAACAAAGGAAGATGTGGAAAAAGCAATTAAAATATTTGAAAGCCATGGCTTAAAAACAAAAATCAAAAAAGCTTCTTAAATAAAAAATAAGCGCTTTCTACTACAAAAGCGCTTATTTTTTATATTTTTACTATTTATTATTTTCATCTTTTTCTGCATGGCGAATTAATAGCATTCCACCTATTGCAAATATAGTAAGTATACCGATCACCAAGATCTCTTGCATGATGCATCCTCCTCTCTTCAAGTTATTTAAACTTGAAGAGAGTCTTTATACCGCCCGGAATTATCTATTAAAATCAATAGCTTTTTTCTTTTTTTCAATATAATAAGACAAGCAATAATAATATAGCTTATAGATATTTTAGCTTTACTATAATGAAGAAGTAAATCCAATTTAAAAATAAAAATATTTTTAATAAGAGAAAAGTTCACAATAGATATAGTTGGTTTTCTTAAAATTACTTGGGTAGATTCCACATATTCACTAGAAGAAAATGCATACTCCTTTTTAGTTTCTATAAAATTTATTTTGTTTATTTCTAAGTAAAAAGGAAGAAATGCAAAGAAAATAAAAAATATACATTGCACTAAAATAATGTGATTTTTACATTTTTTCATCCTTCTTTTCCTCCTTTTTATTGTTCTAATTTATTTATAATTTCTTCATCTACTTAATATACACTTTTCTATAGAAAATGTATTTATTTTTACAAAGACTTAACATTATTTTTTGTAATATTTTTATTTTAGAAAAACGCACCCTGTAACTTTCTGGAGTATACATTATGTGAAATTCTATATGTTTTCCACAAATTCCTCTTTAAAATAAAAAAACATTACTCTTTATTCATCTAAATCAAACAAATGCGTTAAAACCATATTTAATATGCTCAATACAACAGAAGCAATAATAGCTCCAAATAATCCACTTATTGCAAATCCAGTAACAAGCCCAGCGGCTAAATAAAGAACAAAACCATTAATGACAAAGGTAAATAACCCTAATGTAAGAAAATTAATAGGCAAAGTAAGTATTACAACAATTGGTTTGATAATTGTGTTTACAATCCCCAATATAGCTGCTGCTACTAAAGAAGCAGTTAATCCAGATACATAAACTGACCCTAATAATTTTGCTGTTAAAAAGATACTCAACGCAGAAACAATCCATCTTAAGAAAAACTTTTTCACTAAAACTCCATCTCCTCTACCTGCATATTCTCAATGGCTTCTTCAATCAGTTTTTCTATATCCAGTTTTTCTTCTGATTGCATTATTTTTTCAAGCCTTGGTTTTGTTACAGGATGCTTGGGTAAAAACACGGTACAACAATCCTCTTCGGGTATGATAGAAGTTTCATACGTTCCAATTTTTTGCGCTACCGTTACGATTTCTGTTTTATCCATGGCAATGAGTGGTCTAAATACAGGCATCTCTACAGCTGCATTGGTAACCGTTAGTCCTTGAATCGTTTGAGAAGCAACCTGACCAATGCTTTCTCCAGTAACTAATGCATTACAGTTTCTAGAAAGTGCAACCCTCTCTGCTATTTTCATCATAAATCTTCTTGAAATAATGGTCATTTCATCTTCTTTACAATTTGAATTTATTTCCTTTTGAATTGGAAGAATATTCACAGAATGCATTCTTATTTTACCGCAGTATTTAGAGAGAATTTTTGCTAAATCTTCTACCTTTTCCTTTGCTCTTTCACTCGTAAACGGATAGCTGTGATAATGAATCACTTCTATCTCTACCCCTCTTTTTGCAACCATCCATGTGGCAACAGGAGAATCTATTCCTCCAGATAAAAGGGCCATGGCCTTTCCATTTGTTCCAAGAGGAAGTCCTCCATATCCATCTACTCTGTCTATATAAGCAATAGCACAGTCTTCTCTCATCTCTGCTTCTAGTCTCATCTCAGGGTTGTGTACATCTACCTTTATTTCATTAGCAAAGTGGGAAAGGACATATCCACCTACGTCTCTACACATTTCTGGAGAAGTTAATTTAAAGCTTTTATCTCCTCTTCTACACTCTACTTTAAAGCTTTCTACTTCGTCAAATTCTAATTTCTCTTTCATCAGATCTACACAAACAGCTTTTAATTTTTCATAATCATTTTCCAGCTTAACTGCTGGACTTAAAGAAACAATGCCAAATACCTTTCTTGCTTCTTCTATTACACTTTCATAATCATGATCCCCTATATTTATATATATTCTTCCATGACCTTTATATACTTTTAATCTTCCTATTTCTTTTAACGCATTTCTTATATTTCTCACTAACTTATCTTCAAATAAATATCTATTTTGTCCTTTAATGCCTATTTCTCCATATCTAGCAATGACTATATTATACAAAATATCACCTCTTATTTATTATATTTCTTAGGTCCGTTACCCTCTCTTTTATGATCTTTACTGCATATTTAATTTCTTCTTCATTATTCATAGAAGATAAACTAAATCGTATGGCTCCTTCTATCTCTTTATCCTTAAGATTCATGGCAAGAAGTACATGACTTCCCTTTTTCTTGGAAGAGCAAGCAGAACCAGTTGAAACATATATATTTTCTTCCTCTAAATAATGAAGAAGAATCTCTCCTTTTATTCCAATAAAAGAAACATTTAAAATATGACAAACCCCTTCTTCACTACTATTTATCTTTACATCTTCTATATTATCTTGTATTTCTTTTTTTAATAAGTTTTTAAGGTTTGTTATTTTTTCTATGTTTTCTTTTATATTCTCCATAGTAAGAGAAACTGCCTGTCCTAATCCTACTATTCCTGGAACATTTTCCGTTCCAGATCGAAAAGCACTTTCTTGTCCGCCACCTGTTAATATAGGCTTTATTTTTGTATTTTCCTTTATGTATAAAAATCCAATTCCTTTTGGACCATGGATTTTGTGCCCACTTACAGATAATAAATCTATATTATACTTTGATGGTTTAAAATCAATTTTTCCAAAGGACTGCACTCCATCCACATGAAAATATACTTTCTTTTTT
>SWCA01002346.1_pt1 | contig 14587 bp, 14 predicted proteins | sample 4692961 | NCBI WGS metagenome assembly SWCA01 (sample SAMN10267275, study PRJNA491770) | bioreactor metagenome | isolation source: DHS bioreactor inoculated with | place: Japan: off Shimokita Peninsula
CGGGTTTCATCCCAGGTGCCGTTCACATCATAGGCGTTGGCCGGGTAATTGGTTAGCCCGTCGTTAATATAAGCCTGCCGGCGCATGTCCAGGTATTGCTCTGTGTTCATCAGTTCCATCTGGTTGGCCACCCGGCTGATTCCGTAACTGCTGTTGATGCTAAAGGTCGTTTTACGCCCGGCCTTTCCTTTTTTGGTGGTGACCAGGATCACCCCGTTGGCGCCACGCGAACCATAGATGGCCGTGGCATCGGCATCTTTTAAAATCTCGATGCTTTCAATGTCATTGGGGTTAATGGCGCTCAGCGGGCTGATTTCGGTATAGGGCAGAATGCCACCAGATAACGGAGCCGGCGTATCTGCACTGACCGGCACCCCGTCAATAATATACATGGGGTAATTCCCTGTCCGGCGCAGGCTGTTGGTTCCACGGATCTGGATGGAGTAACCACCGCCGGGCACTCCGCTGCCTTGGGTAATGTTCACCCCGGCCATACGGCCCTGTACCGAGGAGAGCACATTACTGACCGGCTGGTTTTCCAGCTCTTTGGCCCTGACCCGGGCAATGCTTCCGGTACGTTCCCGGTCTTTGACGGTGTAATAACCGGCATTAATCGTTACTTCCGAGAGGGCGGTGATGTCTTCCTCCAGTTGGACATCCAATTGCGTTTGGCCATCAAGGAGGATTTCCCGGGTTTTAAAACCCACAAAGGAAAAGGAAAGCACGGCACCTTCCGGTGCGTTTTTTAATACATAGGTCCCATCGGCACCAGTTATGGTTCCGGTGAAGGTTCCTTTAATGGCGATGCTAACGCCCGGCAAGGGTTCACCGGAAGTATCGGTTACCTTGCCGGTAATGGTAAGGGGTTCTTGCTGTATCGCTTCTTGGAACAAGCCGGAATCCCCCGCAGGGAAAACCGGCTGTCCACCAGCCCATACAGGGTGGCCCGGGCCAGTTAGCAGGAACAAGCACACGCACAAGGCGACCATGTAAATACCCGATTGGGTTTTGGTTGTTTTTTTCATCTGTTGAATCGTTTTAGTTTGGTTAATTAATGGTTGAAAAGCAGGCAAATTGACCCACCCGGCTCCGGCTGGCCGGAACACCCTCCCTTTTCGAAAAGGAAGGGACGGGGTGGGTAGGGAAATGGGCATGGCAAGCCCATGAAGCAGAAAATAGGTTTCATACTTTTACAATTTTTATTTGTGTAACCGGAGGTTAGTATTTCCCCAAAACCCCCAGGGTTTCGGAAAACCCTGAAGGTTTACATACGGGGGTATTGATAGATGCTGCCCCTGGGTTTACGGGGCATGTCGGGGAAATAAAAAGCGTTTAAAACGAGGCATAACACTGGTTGTTTAAAGGTCGATTCGATATCGATTAATGCCGCACCCCAATCGTAAGGGGACACTTACTGCTTATAGATTTTCCTCATTCAACGCCTGTGGATTGTTCCGCTTGCAAGGTGTAGCAACCGGCTAAAATGTTTGATAAAAATGATACAAAAAAAAGAAGGCGCGAACGATTGTCATTACTCCTTCTTACGGGCTCCGCAAGGGCCCTCCAAGAGAATAAAACAATGTCCGCGCCCCTATAATATAAGGGCGCTTCCATTATCTGACCTCTTGGATTGAATTTTGCGGATTCGTAAGAAAGGTCAAAAAAAGCGCTATGTTAATTTCGTATCGTAATATGCGATACAAAAATAATATTCCAATTCAGATTAGCTATGTTTTCATCGTGTCTTAATTAAGTTTTCATTTATGCGTTTGTTGAAAAAGCTTATGCACAAAATAAAGGGAGGCTAAGACAAAACACAAATGATCAGGCTTGTAAAATACAAGTCTGGCTTGTATATATCTTGTATTTTAAAATTATTACCTTTGAACGAATCAATTAATTTTGCACCTATGGAAGACACTTATACTAAACCGTCAGGCAAAGTACACTTAGGCAAAAACATAGCCCGTATCCGTGAATTAAAAGGCATGAAGCAGGAAACGTTGGCAGAGGAATTAGGCATCAGCCAGCAGGCTATTTCGCAACTGGAACAGAAAGAGACAATGGACAAAGAAAAACTGGAAGAAGTTGCACAGGCATTGGGTGTTACGCCCGAAGCCATTAAAGCATTTAATGAAGATGCTACGTTTACTTTTATTAATAACAACCATGATAATTCTGCATCAAATGCCTTTATTAATGGTTACGGTTACTATTATCAGCCGACCTTTAATCCTCTTGACAAGATCATGGAACTATCCTCAAAGGTTGAAGAGTTATACAAGGCATTGCTGAAAAGCGAACAGGAAAAAAATGCGCTGCTGGAAAAGATGTTGAAAGACAAGAAATAGTTCTTATTTCAAGAATCCATCGAATGATATTCTTTGATTTTCAAAATGCGGCATACCTTCAGAATTAAACTGGACAGTATAAAGAAATAGGAAATTGTTAATAAAATTAGCTTTTAAGAGAATTTATTTGGGAAATTAGCATATAAGTGGATATATTTGCGCACATACTTCGATTAACAGAGTTTCAATTCGACGTTGTTAAGTATTTCTCTGTTCAGTTAGAGGAAGATGGTGAAGAAAAAGAAGTAGATGAGTTCTACGACTTTTTAAGCCGGATGGAAGATATCGAAGAAGTGGAAGAAGACCTTTCGAATTTATTAGTTTGGATAGAAGAAATTGGGGAAAACATTGGAGCAAAGAAACATTTATTCAGAAATGAATCAATTACAGCAGATGTCCGGGCGTTGCCCCCGCCAGCCAAACAAATGGCTGTGCATAAAATACCAGTCGGAAATTTACGCCTTTATTGCTTAGTGCTAAACGAACACGTAGTATTTTTATTTAATGGAGGAATAAAAACAACCGACAATGCAAAAGATTGCCCCAATGTCGGGCCCCATATCAAACGGGCCAACAGAATTGCCGGCAAAATAGATGAAATGTTGAGGGAAAACGAAGTAACCTGGAATAAGGACCATACTGACATAGAATTTGATGAGAACCTTGAATTTGAATTATGAGCAAAGATAAAAACAACGTTGTAGAAAGACTGAGAGCAAAAATACAACCTGAAAACAGGATTTTTGTAAAAAAGAACCTGGCCATTTCTGAGCAAGTTGAGGTATTACGCAAAGGAAAAGGATGGTCCCAAAAAGAGTTGGCCAAACAACTGGGTAAAACTGAAAGCGAGGTAAGCAGGTTGCTTTCGGGACTTCATAATATTACCTTGAAGAGTGTAGCGAAATTGGAAGCCATTCTGGGAAGTGATATCATTGTTACGCCATTACAAGCATGTGAAAGGTACAAGACAACAGAGTATATCTCAATGAAAGTGTACGTTCCTGTTCCACAGGATACGCACAATGATACGAATGAGTATGATGAACACATTGCATTTGATAAACCTTCAACAATTAACACATTAAGGGCTTCATGAGTACGATTCATCCTGAGCTGATTTCAGTAATTCATATTAAAGTATTTAAAGCGATAATTGATACATCAGAAGGATATCTGAATATCCCTGAGAAACCTGAAGGAATTGATGTAAATCTTGGGCAAAATACCGCATTAAATATTCAGAAGAAAAATATTAGATTACGCCTGAACATCGTATTGCAAGCCAAGAAAAGCGAAGGCGATAATCTTGGTCTACGGGGTGAGTTTGGCATTGAATTTCATATCCATGTTGATGATTTGGAGCGATTTCTGGTTGATAAGGATGGGGAAAAGCTCATTGATAGTAAACTTGGGGCGACCATAATCGGAATAATATATTCAACTGCAAGAGGTATTGTTTACGAACGTACCCGCGGAACTTTGATGGAAGGGTTTTTACTGCCAGTAATTAATCCTAATATTTTACTGGGAAATAAGTAGTGCCACTAAGAAAACGCTGTAATCTTTTCAGTTTTCAATTTTCTGATTGAGGTTTATTGATATTTTTTCCTGTTGGGGTCCGCAAAAAGTAAAATGGGACGGGTTATTTTTGTTTCAGATGAACATAAAAGCGAAGATACTCAAATTGGGCATCAAATGGCAGCATTGCTTAACTCAATGTCCACTTTTATGTTTCAAGTTCAGCATCCAGCTCCTTCAGTTTCCAAACCGGTAAATCAGAGACAATTGTTGCGATTGGTCCAGATCATTTCCTTCAATCAAGTGAAAGGAAAGATTAAAGCGGCCTTCAACATGTTTACTGCTGATGAATCGCCAAATTAAATCGGTGCGCCAATAGCTGTCAACGTCGTAAAAACGGTCGCCATTCATCATATTGTGCCCGTCGCCAAAGTGTAAGCCCGACCGCAAGGCAAATTGCTTGACTTCTCCGTAAAACTCAGCCAACAGACTGGTGGAATTCAGGTAGCCATCCATCACGTGGCGTTCCCGGTATTTCGAGTGGAGCAAGCCCAGTTTGAAGTAGGCATTGTGCATCGGCAGCACCTGGTCCAGGTCGGAGCCCAGAAAGAAAGCTGCTCCCAGGTTATCGTGGATGTTTTCGCCCTCGGGGCGAAGGGCTGTGCCGGCATAGTGAAACAGGGTGATGTAGTTTTGAAAGAAGACCATTTGATGGCGCATTTCGCCTGAAAAGCCAGCCATGAAGGTTTCGCGCTTGGTTTCGGTCTGGAGACTCGTCCAGTCAACAAAGCCGCTTTGATGTCCCCAGTCCCAATTGTATTTCCCGTACAATCCTTCGATGTTGGGACGGTAATATAGAAACGTGTCGGTGATTAAAGCCAGCGGAAAATCAATCAAGCCCATACGCGGGAAAGCGCCAAAGTAAAATTCTGCTTGCGCGTCCGAGTAATGGTAGTACGCTGTCAGCTTGGGTTGCTGATCATCTATTTCGCTTCCAAATTCAAACAAATGGCTCAGCCCAATTCGAAATTTGTGTTTTTCTTCGAGGGTAGTTCCCACCACAACGCTGGTTCGTTCACCCAAAATGGTCTGCGAGTTGGCTACTCCGCTAAAATACTCCCGGTTATCACCAATACCGTGAAATAACACATCGTATTCAAGTTTTTGAGAAAAACCGTGGCCGGCAATTAAAAGAAGAATAACTACAAGGATCGAACGCATGATTTCTTCGTGTTGAATGGTTTATCCGAACTATCTTTTTGGTCGTTTTACAAAGGAATAATAAAATTTTGAATTATAGGAATTCAACGGGTGGTCAATCACACAGAATATACATGTCGCGTTTTGGGTTGATGCAAAGCACCGGCAAGTGATTGGCTTTTTTGATGATTTTCGCTTCGGGCAAGCCGATGATCAGGTCAATGAGACTGATGTTTTTACTGGAAGGAATGATCAGTAAATCGTGCTTCTCGTTCTGGCAGCGTTGTAAGGCATCAAAAGGCAAGCCGAAACTACCCTTGCCGCTGTTTGAGATCTGAAAATCAAGCTTAAGGTTGGTTAGTAAATGCTTGATGAATTTCACATTTTTACGAATCATGACCGCGTGGTCCTTGTTTTTTTCCATGGCAGGAAAAACCGTTACATCAGCTTTGTTAAAGCGGGCAAAATAACTGGCCCATAGCGAGGTGTCTTTCATGACTTTTCTGAAGTCGACCGGGAGCAGCACGTTTTTGTAGCGGAGCGATTCGGGCTGGTATCCGTTGACAAACAAGAATGGGATTTGGCTGACTTGCAGTGCGGGCAACTTGGCTTTCACATTCTCCGAGGTCAGTACCAGCATAATTCCATCGTATTGTTCCGCAATCCGGTCAATGCAGTCGGGCAGCGCGCCTTTCAGTGTCAAGCTGGAAATTGGAATGTCGGGCAAGTCCTTTTTCAGCTGGTGAATGATTTTAGACAGGGCCTTTTGAACGGCCAGCTTTTCCGCTTTCCCATTTTTTTGCAACGGATGAAACAGGCACATTTCCTTTCGAAAAATAGTAGCCATTTGCATACCATGAGCAATCGCGTTGTTCATCGACTCCGAAAAATCGCAGAGAACCATAATCCGTTGTTCTGTCAGATTTGTCATTTCGTTGCCAAAACTATTCAAAAAATATCAAATCCGAAATCGATGTCGGTTGGTGAATCCTAATTTATCTGTCACCCATGTTTTCCGCTTTCTTGATTGCCTTTTCTTTTGCCTCCGCCCTCCTCTCTGTTTTTGCCTTTTCTACAATAGATCCTGTTTCACCTGAATAATATCAGTGGCTATGAGCAGGGAATTCGTATTTTTGATGAAAATAAACCGGATTTATGCTGACACGAGAACTCATCTGGCCCAAAAGTATTGTCGTCGTGGGTGCTTCAAACGACGTTTCCAAGCCCGGAGGCAAATTGCTGAAAAATTTGATGGATAATCATTTTGAAGGCGATTTGTATGTGGTTAATCCCAAAACCGAAGTGGTTCAGGGAATCAAAACGTACCCGTCGATTGACGAATTGCCGGAGGTGGAGACTGCGGTTCTGGCTATTCCGGCGCGGCTTTGTCCCGAAATGACCTTGCAGCTGTGCCGCGACAAAAAAGCTAAAGGCATCATCATTATTTCAGCGGGTTTTAGCGAAGAAAGCGAAGAAGGACGGCAGTTGGAGCAACAAATTGTTGAAACGGTGAATCGTTACGACGCTTCGCTGATTGGTCCCAACTGTATTGGAATTATCACGCCGGCACATGCCAGTGTTTTCACCACGCCGGTTCCCAAACTCGACCAGATGGGCTGCGATTTTATTTCCAGTTCGGGGGCCACAGCTGTATTTATCATGGAGTCGGGCATTCCGAAAGGTTTGCATTTTGCCAGTGTTTTTTCGGTCGGCAATTCGGCCCAGGTTGGCGTTGAAGATGTGCTGGAATTTATGGATGAGGTGTTCGACCCCAAAACCAGCACCCGGGTAAAATTACTCTACATCGAAAGTATTCAAAATCCGGATAAATTACTGAAGCATGCTTCTTCACTCATTCGGAAAGGCTGTAAAATTGCCGCCATCAAAGCCGGAAGCAGCGATGCAGGCAGTCGGGCGGCTTCGTCGCACACCGGGGCGATGTCCAGCTCTGACCTGGCGGTTGAAGCGCTATTTCGGAAAGCAGGTATTGTGCGTTGTTACGGACGCGAGGAACTGACAACGGTTGGCTGTGTGTTTATGTGCAAGGAAATGAAGGGCAAGCGTATGGCTATTATTACCCATGCCGGAGGGCCCGCGGTTATGCTGACCGATGCGCTTGAGGCTGGTGGATTGAAGATTCCGCAAATCAAAGATTCTCCGCAAAAGGAAGCCTTAAAAGAAAAGCTGTTTGCCGGGTCATCGGTTGAAAACCCCATCGATTTTCTGGCTACCGGCAATGCCGAACAGTTGGGTGCGATTATCGACGCCTGTGATAACGACTTTGAAGAGGTGGACGGCATGGCGGTTATTTACGGAAGCCCGGGCCTTTTCCCGGTAGGTGACGTGTATGAAGTGCTGAACGGCAAGATGCACACCTGCAAAAAGCCAATTTATCCCATTCTCCCATCGGTGATTAACGTAAGCGACGATGTGGCTTATTTTCTGTCCGAAGGGAATGTGAACTTCCCCGACGAAGTGTTGCTTGGGCGGGCTTTGTCGAAAGTGGCCAGTACCCCCAAGCCGCATACCGATGAAGTTTTTCTTGATGGGGTCGACATCCCCGAAATCCGCCGGATTGTGGATCAGGCCAGCGATGGATACCAGCCGCCCGAAATTATTCACCGTCTGTTTGATGCGGCTGGCATTCCCCGGGTGCAAGAGCTGGTGGTCAAAACTCCCGAGGAAGCTTTGCAGGCTGCCGGACAACTGGGCTGGCCCCTGGTGATGAAAGTCATAGGGCCGGTTCATAAAAGTGATGTGCGGGGTGTTGTCCTAAACGTACACGATAAGGAAACCGTGCTGCATGAGTTTAACCGGCTCATCAATATCCCGGAAACCGAAGCTGTACTGATGGCCGAGATGGCCTCCGGAATTGAGCTGTTCCTGGGGGCGAAGTACGAAGACCGTTTTGGGCACGTTGTACTTTGTGGTATGGGCGGAACCATGGTGGAGGTTTTGAAGGATGTCACTTCCGGATTGGCTCCGCTGGGCATTTGTGAGGCGTCGTCCATGATCAAAAACCTGAAATCGTACCAGATCATTAAAGGCTACCGGGGGCAGGAAGGCGCTAACCAGCGCAAGTTCGCCGAGATCATTGTTCGCTTGTCAAGCATGTTGCGCTTTGCTGTCGAAATTAAAGAGATGGACATCAATCCCTTGCTAGGAAAAGGCGATCGGATTCTGGCCGTCGATGCCCGGATCCGCATTGAGAAGCGTCCTCGCCTTGATTGATGTTCGCTGCCGGCGATAATAGAGAATATTTTATCGGCAACAGGGAATGTTTAATATTCGCAGGAAAACTTGACCTTTGATTTTCGCCATGACTTCCCTAACTTGCATGAAAAAATAACTTATGGACAGAATCATTGATGATCGAGACGAACGCATGTGGGGCATGCTTTGTCACCTGGCAGCTTTCGCGGGCTTGGTTATTCCGGTTGCCGGAAATATTGTCGGCCCCTTAATTGTATATCTGCTGAAAAAAGAGGAATACGGCTTTGTCGAAGACCAGGGCAAAGAATCGCTGAACTTTCAGATTACCGTGACAATTTTGATTTTTATCTCCGGAATTCTGGTTTTTATTGGAATCGGACTGCTCCTGATGGCGGTTGTTGGTATCGCGGCTTTGGTTTTTACCATCATTGCGGCCATTAAAGCCAACGAGGGTGAATTCTATCGCTATCCATGGTCCATTCGTTTTTTGAATTAAGAAATGTTGAAAAAAAATGAAAACAGCCGGATCCATTCCGGCTTTTCTTGTTTTTAGTTACTTTTGCAGCTCGAATAAAAAAACAGACTATGGCTCAGAAACCTTCGATTCCAAAAGGAACACGTGACTTTTCGCCGGTAGAGATGGCTCGCCGGAATTATATTTTCGATACGGTGAAGGAAATTTTCCGGCGTTACGGCTTTCAACCCATTGAAACCCCGGCGATGGAAAACCTTTCGACCCTGATGGGAAAGTATGGCGAAGAAGGCGATAAGCTGCTGTTTAAGATTCTGAATTCCGGAGATTTTATTTCCAAAGTAGAAGAGGAGGAGCTGCAGGAGCGAAACAGTATCCGGCTCACGAATAAGATTTCGGAGAAGGGCTTGCGCTACGACTTGACGGTGCCTTTTGCCCGTTTTGTGGTGCAGCATCGCAACGAGATCTCGTTTCCGTTCAAGCGTTTCCAAATCCAGCCTGTTTGGCGGGCCGACCGTCCGCAAAAAGGCCGCTATCGTGAGTTTTACCAGTGCGATGTGGACATCGTTGGGAGTAACTCGCTGCTGAATGAATTGGAGCTGGTGCAAATTATCAACAATGTTTTCAACCAGCTGAAAATCAATACGGTGGTAAAGATTAACAACCGGAAGATTTTAGCAGGTATTGCCGAAACGATTGGTGAAGCCGACCGGATTATTGATATTACGGTGGCCATTGATAAGCTTGACAAAATTGGTTTGGAAAAAGTAAACCTCGAACTGTTGGAAAAAGGGGTGTCGCAGGAAGCTGTTAACAAATTGCAACCCATTTTGAAATTGAGTGGATCAAATGCCGAAAAGCTGGATCAGATTGAATCGGTGATTGGTACTTCTGTGCCCGGAAAAAAAGGCGTTGATGAAATGCGGACGCTATTTGCTTATCTGGCCCAATTTGAGCTGAACACCGAAGTGGAACTGGACCTGACCCTGGCCCGTGGCCTGAATTATTATACGGGTGCCATCTTCGAGGTAAAAGCCAAAGATGTGCAAATTGGGAGTATTTGCGGCGGTGGCCGCTACGACGACCTGACCGGTATTTTTGGTATGCCAGACGTATCTGGTGTCGGCATTTCGTTTGGAGCCGACCGCATTTACGATGTGATGACCCAATTGGAGCTGTTTCCAGAAGAAGCTGTCGCTTCAACCAAAGTGTTGTTTGTCAATTTTGGTGAAAAGGAAGAAGCCTACTGCTTGCCCATTTTAGCTAAGCTTCGCGCCAGCAAGGTCAATGCGGAGATCTATCCTGAATCGGCCAAAATGAAAAAACAGATGACTTGGGCGGATCGTAAGCAAGTGGCTTTTGTGGTCATGGTGGGCGAGGAAGAAATGAACCAGGGAAAGCTGACGCTGAAAGAAATGAAGTCAGGCGAGCAGCAATTGGTCACTCCCGAAGAGCTGATAAAAATCCTTTCTGAATAAGCTGAATTTAACGTTCTTGTGGACATGTGGTCTGGAAGAACAAAATTGATTGGACGTGATGACCGCCCTCTAAAGGCATTTGGGTGCGACGCCCGCTGCCCGTGAATTGGACGCTTTTTTTTGCTGTGTAATTGTTGAACGATTAAAAACAAAAAAAGATGGAGTCTCAAATTCATACGATCAGTCCTGCACCCCTTAGCTTCAAAATCATTGAAGCAATTCTGGAAGAAAATAAAAAGCTCATTCTTTCCGACGAGTCGGTCGCGTTGATTCAAAAATCAAAAGCTTTTCTCGATAGAAAACTGGCCGAAAGTGAAGATCCGATTTACGGGATCAATACGGGCTTTGGCGCCTTGTGCGATATCAAAGTGTCCAAAGCCGAGTTGAGCAAGTTGCAGGAAAACCTGGTGGTTTCGCACGCCTGCAATATTGGCGATGAAATTCCACAGGATATTGTCCGGCTGATGTTGTTGCTGAAAGCCCATGCCTTGGCGAAAGGAAATTCGGCCGTGCAATTGAAAACTGTTCAGCGGATCCTGGATTTGTTTAATGAAGACGTTTTGCCCGAAGTGTTTGAGCAGGGGTCGCTCGGGGCCAGTGGCGATTTAGCGCCCTTGGCCATGTTGTTTCTACCGCTGCTGGGGCTGGGAACTGTAAATTACCGCGGACAAAAAGTGAAGTCGGCTGATGTGCTGATCGAAAAAGGCTGGGAGCCTGTCCGGCTGGAAGCGAAAGAAGGGCTGGCTCTTTTAAATGGCACTCAGTTTATGAGCGCGCACGGTGTTTATACTTTGCTGAAAGCCTTTAAAGTCGTGAAATATGCGGATGTTATTGGTGCCCTGTCGCTCGATAGTTTTGATGGGCTGATCGAACCCTTTATGGCGCAGGTGCAGCAGATTCGTCCGCACGCAGGTCAGATTGATACGGCTGAAAATTTCCGCAAGTTGCTTGAAGGAAGCGAGCTCATCAGCCGGAAGAAGGAACATGTGCAGGATCCGTATTCATTTCGCTGTATTCCGCAGGTGCATGGAGCAGTGAAAGATACGGTCGACTATGTGTCGCGCGTGGTGGAAACCGAAATCAACTCGGTAACCGATAACCCAACGGTTTTTCCGGATGACGATCTAATCATCAGCGGAGGAAACTTTCATGGCGAACCTTTAGCGCTTTCGCTTGATTTTCTAGCTATCGCGCTTTCCGAATTGGCCAGCATTTCGGAACGGCGAACCTACCGGCTGATTGCCGGAGAACGGGGCTTGCCCGAGTTTTTGGTTGCTAACCCAGGTTTAAACTCTGGCTTTATGATTCCGCAGTATGCCGCTGCTTCGATTGTGAGTCAGAACAAGCAGCTGTGTACGCCCGCTTCGGTCGACTCTATACCATCATCGAACGAGCAGGAGGACCATGTGAGTATGGGCGGTAATTCAGCCACAAAAGCGCTGAAAGTGACTGATAATGTGCTGAAGGTTTTAGCTATTGAGTTGTACAACGGAGCACAGGCGATGGAATTTCGGAAACCGCTAAGCACATCCCCTTATCTGGAAGATTTCCTTCGGGAATATCGCAGGCACGTGCCCTTCGTTCGCGAGGATTGCCTGATGTATGAGGGCATTAATGAAACCATTGCTTTTTTGGACGAGGGAAAGTTTGTATAAAAAAGAGGCCGAACTTTCGGCCCCTAATATTTTGAACTATGATACTCCCGGCATTTGATTTTCTCGCAAAGACTCTCAATCGCGTCGAAGGCTGATTTTTGCCCCTAACGGTGATCTTCTTTTTGTTTATCTCTGTATTCCTTTAACATTTGCGAACGGAAGTCATTCTCCATATCGTAAAGCATAACCACCTTTTTGGCAGGTAAAACCTGAAAGAACTTCTCGTTGTAGGTTTTCATCAGATCAGCTTCTTTTTGAAAAAGGCCGATAAAATCCAAGGTGATTTCTTTGAGTTGTTCCTGGGTTAAGCCATCAAGGTTGTCCATGGTTCCTCGCTCCATTTCCCTTCGTTTCATGTGGATCTCGAAACGTTTTTCTTCAAACTCATTGTAAACAGGCCAGAATTTTTGAGCCTCGCCCGGTGTCAATTCCAGTTTCTGAGTCAGGAAAGCAACTTTTTCAGCCTTAATTTTTTGGATCCAGTCATCGCTGTGTTTTTTTTCTGGCTGAGCCGTTAATGCACCTGAAAGGGTGACTATTGTTAGAAGAAGTAAAATAAGTTTTTTCATCGCTTTAATTGATTTTTTGACGGTCAATTTATTAATTCAGCATAGATTTCAGCTTCATTCATCTCAAAAGCTAAATAATCAAGGAGTTCCTGCTCATTCACTTCAACTTCCGGTGTCACCTCTTCGATATTGAAAAGATCGTAATAAGAGTTTGTCAAGCCAGTGAAGTATGAAATCGCTAAATCGTCTTCGGTCACTGTTGTTGTGTCCATTGGCATGTCGGCATTTTTTGCCATATAATAGGGCAGAAAAACGCTTAATGGATAGTAAACCAGCATGAAAATAAGCGCGAAACTGGCAGCCATCGCCAGCATGGGCTTCATCATTCGGATCAGTTTTCCTTTGGGTGAAACAGAGGTTCTTTCATCGGCGATTTTAGCCTCGATCTGATCTTCCAAAGTGTCAAAATAACCATCCGGAACCTTGAATGGAGGTTTCGAACGTAGATTTTGCCATTCATTCCCTATGTTTTTCCTTTCGTTCATCATACGCTTTGACTCTTAGAACTTAAAAAAGTTTAATGCTCATCGTTTCCTGTTACTCTTCTGATTTTAAATACTCCTCAATCTTTTTTACTGCATGATGATAAGATGCCTTTAATGCGCCGGCCGATGTTTCCAGTATCTTTTCCATATCCTGGTATTTAATGTTGTCGTAGTAATGCATGTTGAAAACCAGGCGTTGCTTGTCGGGCAAGCGGGCAATAGCTTTTTGCAAGCGGTATTGGATGTCATCGCCATCAAAATAAGGATCGGTCTGCAAATTTTCAATGATATAGTCATTGGTGTCATCGTTGCTTAGGAATGCCCGCCTCTTTTTCTGACTTAAAAAGGTTAGTGATTCGTTTGTTGCAATTCGAAAAAGCCAGGTAAACAGGCCCGATTCTTCGCGAAAGCCATCAATGTTACGCCATACTTTGACAAAGGTGTTCTGCAAAACATCATCGGTGTCATCGTGGCTGAGCACAATTTTACGAATATGCCAGTAGAGGCGTTCCTTGTATAAGGACACCAAAGCGCGAAAAGCAGCTTGTCTTGTACTTTCGTTTTTGAGTTCAGCTAAAATTTGCTGGTCGCTTTTCATGGATTAACCGGATGATTCAACTCGATAGATCGATTTATGCAGCCATTGTTTAACCGGATGTATGAATTTTAACAAAACTTTAGCTTTTCGTCTCCTCCAAAAACATACTGGAATTAAAGCCATCTGTTTCGCTCGGTGGTGCAGCTTTGTTAAATCATGATCCTTCCAGATTAATGGATGTCCAAAAATAGTCAAAAAGGATTAACTTTGCCGCTCAATTTTTAAGAAGAAAACGACATGGCTTTAAAGTGTGGGATTGTAGGACTTCCGAATGTGGGAAAGTCAACCTTATTCAATTGTTTGTCGAATGCCAAAGCGCAGTCGGCAAATTTTCCGTTTTGTACCATCGAACCCAATATTGGTGTCATTACGGTACCCGATGACCGGTTGATTATGCTGGAGGAGTTGGTTAAGCCGCAGCGGGTGGTGCCTACAACCGTTGAAATTGTTGATATTGCAGGCTTGGTTCGCGGAGCTAGTAAAGGGGAAGGATTGGGCAATAAGTTCCTTGGAAATATCAGGGAAACCGATGCCATTATTCATGTGCTGCGTTGTTTCGAGAATGAAAATATCACGCACGTTGATACGACCATCAACCCGGTTCGGGATAAGGAAACCATTGATATTGAGTTGCAGCTGAAAGATTTGGAAACGGTGGAAAGCCGAATTGCAAAGGTTGAAAAGCAGGCAAAAACAGGAAATGACCCGGAGGCCAAACGCATGTTTAAAGTCTTGTCAATGTATAAAGAGGTGTTGATTCAAGGGAAATCGGCCCGTACCCTGGAGTTGGATGAAGCTGATGCCAAGCTTGCCCGGGAACTGCAGCTGCTGACCAATAAGCCAATTCTTTACATCTGCAACGTGGATGAAGCGGCTGTGGTAAAAGGCAACGCCCATGTGGAAGCTTTGAAAGAAGCCATTAAAGATGAAAATGCCGAGATGTTGATGATTGCTGCGGCAACCGAAGCCGATATTGCCGAGTTGGACGACTTTGAAGAACGTCAACTGTTTTTGGAAGACTTGGGCTTGAAAGAATCGGGTGTAAACA
>SWCA01002726.1_pt1 | contig 14529 bp, 11 predicted proteins | sample 4692961 | NCBI WGS metagenome assembly SWCA01 (sample SAMN10267275, study PRJNA491770) | bioreactor metagenome | isolation source: DHS bioreactor inoculated with | place: Japan: off Shimokita Peninsula
TTAACCCTTCTAAGTCTACTCCCTTACTAATGCAATATGCAACCAGTTCACCTACAATCTTATGTGCTTCTCTAAATGGAACACCTTTTGTAACAAGGTAATCTGCTACATCAGTTGCACCTCCAAATCCTCCCATGGCCCCATCTTTCATTACTTCGCTTTTAACTGTGATGCTTGCAAGCATGGGTGTAAAAGTAATCAAGCATCCCTTTATAGTATCAATTGTATCGAAAAGACTTTCCTTGTCCTCTTGCATGTCCTTGTTGTATGCTAGTGGTAGTCCTTTCATTACCGTAAGTATTGCCATTAGATTACCATAGACTCTACCTGTCTTTCCTCGAACCAACTCAGCCACATCAGGATTTTTCTTTTGAGGCATAATACTGCTGCCTGTACTAAAGGAATCATCCATTTCGATGAATCTATACTCATCACTTGACCAGATTATAAGCTCTTCACAAAACCTGCTTAAATGCATCATTATAATAGCTGCAGCACTATTAAACTCTATTATAAAATCTCGATCACTTACTGCATCCATACTATTGCGGGTTATTTCTTTAAAGCCTAGCTCCTCTTTTATCATATGCCTATCAAGGGGAAATGTAGTGCCTGCAAGGGCACCAGAACCAAGGGGCATCATATCCGTTCTTTTATATACATCCTGAAGCCTATGAATATCTCTATAAAACATTTCCCAGTAGGCCATACAATGGTGGGCAAAGGTTACAGGCTGGGCTTTCTGTAGATGAGTATAGCCTGGCATGATTGTATTCAAGTGCCTATCTGCTTGATTCAATAGAGTTTTTTCTAAATCTATCAACATTTGCGTTATGTAAACTATTTCCTCTTTTAAATACATCCTTATATCTAGTGCAACCTGGTCATTTCTGCTCCGTCCAGTATGAAGCTTTTTGCCTACTTCTCCTATTTTCTGAATAAGCAGAGTCTCCACGTTCATGTGTATATCTTCTGCGTCCTGAGATAGGTCAATCTTACCAGTTTCTAGCTCCTCAAATATTTCACTTAACCCATCTATAATCTGCTGAGATTCTTCATTAGCTATAATCCCACATTTTCCTAACATTCGAGCATGTGCTTTACTTCCCTCAATATCTTGTTTATATAATCTTTTATCAAAAGAAATAGACGAATGAAAATCTTCCACAAGCTTATCTGTCTCCTTTGAAAAACGGCCACCCCAAAGTTTCATGAATTTACCTCCAAAAATTAATTAGTTTTGACTTTTTATTTTTATTTTGATATCACTTCTCTAAATTATACACTAACCTTCATTTTTTTCCAGGGGATTAAATTAATATTGTCACTGAAACCTACTATAATGTAGGTTTCAGATGGGTTTTTGCTCCATCTGAAACCTTAGAAGTCCGTTTTGTTAATTAATTTGGACTTTATAGTGTTTAAGCCATAGATTTACTTGGTAGATATAGGCATAAAATTGTGCTTCACCCATTAGCTGGCCAAACCAAGGTACTCCAGCATTATGAGTACTACTCTTTAGCATTTTTTCAACGAAATCCACATTAATAAGCGGTAGTATGGGTGAATTATGGTCTTTTATAATGCCTATCGCAAGGTTTTTGGTTGCTTGAAGATATTCTGGATTGTGTGTTTTTGGATAGGGACTTTTTTTCCTCCATAAAACATCATGGGGCAATAACCCCACACATGCTTCTCTCAATAGTCCCTTTTCTCTACCTTTAAGCTGCTTTAACTCCCATGGAATATTCCATGTATACTCTACTAGTCTATGGTCACAGAAGGGAACTCTCACTTCTAATCCAACTGCCATACTCATTCTATCCTTACGGTCAAGTAGTGTTGCCATCCATCTAGTAAGTGTTAAATAGAAGATTTCTCTTAGACGAGCTTCCTTTTCACTTTCTCCAGGCAACCTAGGAACCTCAGAGAGTGCTTCATAATACCTATTTTGAACATATTCTTTAGGGTTAATGAACCTTCTTAGTTCATGTGACATTAACTGTTCTCTTATGTCTAGATTTGATGACCAGGGGAAAGTTCTAACATTTACCAGTTCTTCCCTATGAAACCAAGGATACCCCCCAAAAATTTCATCTGCACATTCTCCAGATAATGCAACTGTGGCTCCTTTTTTTATTTGTTCACAGAAAAGATAAAGAGATGCATCTACGTCAGTCATTCCTGGCAAATCCCTTGCATATACAGCTTCTCCTAATGCAGATATCTGCTCATTAGTATCTAGCGTTGTATAATGTTGTTCAGTTGCTAAGTACTCTGAAACTATTTTTATCCAGGTATTATCCGAATTGGGTTGAAAATTACTAGGTTTAAAGTACTTATCATTATCAACAAAGTCAACAGAGTATGTGTGAATTGGACCATTTCCTGTAGCTTGTAGAGCTGCAGCCGCCACAGCTGTTATTGCACTAGAGTCTACCCCTCCTGAAAGCAAGGTGCAGACTGGAACATCTGCTACAAGCTGTCGTGTTACAGAGTCACAAAACAGATATTTGACCTTCTCTACTGTTGTACTTAGGTCATCCTCATGATGTCTACTTTCTAGTGACCAATATTTATTCTTTTTTAGACCATTGTGAGTTAATATCATATGTTCACCTGGTTTAACCTCTGATATTTGAGTAAATACTCCATGACCTGGTGTTCTAGCAGGACCAATGGCAAAAATTTCTGCTAGCCCTTCAAAACTTACTTGTGGTTGAATGAAAGGGTTTGCTAATAGAGCTTTATGTTCTGAGCCAAAAATAAATCGATTACCCTGAAAGCTAAAAAACAAGGGTTTTACACCGATTCTATCTCTCGCCAAATAAAGTGTTTGATCTCTATCATCCCAGATAGCAAAAGCAAAAATTCCATTATAATGTTGGACACAATTAGGGCCCCACTCCATGTATCCTACTAGAACTACCTCTGTATCAGACCTGGTGTAAAATATATGCCCCCTTGCCTGTAACTCCTGTCTCACCTCATCTGTATTATATAATTCTCCATTATAAACGATAACAAAATTTCTATTTCTCGCTTGACGCACCATGGGCTGCAAGCCGCCTTCAGGATCAACTACTATAAGTCTTCTATGGACTAAAGATGCCCTTTTTGATACCCACATACCCTTGGCATCAGGACCTCTATGGGTCAGTTCATCCATCATTCTACCAGCCTGCTGCTTTCTCTCTTCTCCTGTTAGATCGATTTCCCAATCTATCCAACCTGCTATTCCACACATCTCTAACATCCTTTCTGATAATGATTTTCATTCTCTACGATATGCTATTTTAAGAGAGAGTAATTGGTGCCTGTCCATAAAAATTATTTATGTGGTGTTTCTTAGCAAATGGGATTTCTCAAGTAGGATTATTATAATATTTGTAGAAAGTAGGTAGATATAAGAAAAATTCTTTATAAAGGGGATTACTTTCTAATGAAAATTCTTCGTGATTTCTTTATTGTAAAAAAGAAGCAAGAAAGACCACTAGAAGCTATCCAAGTAGGCATATCCCCCTATTGCAATTTAAAATGTACATTCTGTCCCACAACATTTATTGATGAAAAGGATTCAAAGCTAATGACCCTTGAAGACTTTTTTTAACTAAAACCTTATTTTTCATGGGCTAATTGGATTTATCTTCAGGGTTGGGGTGAACCTCTCTTAAACAAAAACATTTGGGAAATGGCAGCTCTTGTAAAAGGAGCTGATACCAAAGTGGGCTTCACAACTAATGGAACCTTAATAACTGCTGAAGTTGCAGAAAAACTAATCAGAAATAGGATAGACATGATTTCTGTCTCTGTGGCTGGAGATGCCTCTGAACTACACAATAAACTAAGGAAGGGCTCTGACTTTACAACAATAATTAATAATATTAAAGCACTAGTTTCTATGAAAAATAGGTATAACTCATCTACCCCAAATATTAGCCTTTCTTATATGCTTACTAAAGAAAGTATTCTTCATCTTCCTGAGACAGTAAAACTTGCTCATGATATTGGTGCTGATGATTTGTATGCCATAAACCTAGATTATGTATTTAGCCACGAAGCTAATGAGAACAAAGTATTTACTTGGGGTGGAAAACCTCAGGAGGATTATGCAAATATAATCTCAGAATCTAAAAGAATAGCTGCAGAAAGAAACTTTTCCTTTAGATCATATCTTCTAAGCATGGAGGAACAGGAAGCTGTTTGTGAGCTTAACCCTAATAGATTTGCATTTGTTGCAGATGACGGTGATATTGCACCATGTACTTATTTAGGCAGAAAAACAAACCCAAGGGTTTTTCAAGATAAGCTAATCCACTTACCAAGAAAAACATTTGGTAATATTAAAACTAATAGTTTTCAACAAATCTGGGATAGTGCTGACTACAGAGAGTTTCGTAATAAATTCAATGTTCGTTTAGAAGAATATAACCTGCTAATTAGTGCTTATACCGATCATGAACCGAGCCTTATGAGGATCAAGGACGCAGAAAAAAGATACGTAGAAGCATTACGAAATAACCCTCTTCCCATTGAATGTCAGAGCTGCCCCAAAACCTATGGAATTTAAATTATTCCATTTCTTTTTTATAAGCTACTTCAAGCAGATCATGAACTAACACAAACTCAAAGCCATCCTTTTTTAAAACTTCAATAATTTCGCCTAAAGCTTCTACTGTCCCGCTCAAATCTTCACCAATACCACCTGCAGAATGCTGCAGTATAATAGAACCATCTGTAACATCTTCCAGGATGTTAGTTTTAATTTCATCCGCGGAAAGCCCCTTCCAGTCCAGCGAATCTACGTTCCATGCAATTATTCTATATTCACGATTGGCAATCAATTTTAGCTTTTCTCTGTCCATAGACCCATAAGGAGATCTAAATAACGTAGGAGTGTATCCAGCTAGTTTTTTAATAATTCTTTCAGTATCTTTTAGTTCTTGTATCACTTTATCATTAGACAATTTTATAATATTTGGATGGGACCAAGTATGGTTACCAATAACATGACCCTCCTCCACCATCCTTTTTAAAACTTCAGGAAATAGTTCACACCTTCTTCCCATAACAAAAAATGTTGCCGGTACCTCATGTTCCTTTAATACATTTAGTATTTGCGGAGTAAAATTATCATCCGGACCGTCATCAAAGGTAAGTGCAATCCTTTTTCTTTCGTCTGATCCATAGCGGTAGAACAGTCCTGGGAACTCTGAGGCTAGATCTATAATTTCTCTTTGGGGAAAACCTCTTTCAAATCTTTCCGGCCCTCCGGCCAAATCAAATTCTTCTGGTGGAACAGGCTTCTGGGGCATGTTAACAGGAATAATAAAGGCCCATACTAATAATCCCCCGATTACCAACAACACTAGAAATGTATATATTTGATTTCTACCCATATCATGTCACCTCAGAATTATTTTACCCATTTCTAACGTTTCCATGTAAGGAAAACATGACATTATCCAATAGAGACAAATACCGCCTCTTTACAATGAATGTAAGAAGACGGTAAAATGAAACACATTTATTTGGTTTTACCTGCACTATCTAGCAATTGAAGAGAATTCTCTCTAAAGACTAAAGCTAGTTCTTTTTCTGATAGTCCTCCCCTTTGTTTAATGTCTTCAATAAACATGGAAAACTCAGCTTCCTTCTGCTTTCTTGGGTATATTAATAGTGGAAAGTCTGAACCATATAAAATCTTTTCAACTCCCACAAGATCTGCTACAGCCCTAAACACTCCCATTTTATATAGGAGGGGACTTCCCGCAGATTCATAGTAGACATTTTTCATTGCCTGTTTTACTTCTGGCCAAAGCTCAAAATATGGTAAACCACCACCCCAATGGGCTAATATTAGTTTAAGATTTGGTATCCTTTTGGCAAGCTCGTAAAAGCCTTGAATTGGAGTAGGGTCTTTGCCAGAATATATTTTACCTACAGGCTCCCCAGCATGTATATTTACTAGCATATTGCACTTTGCAGCAGCTTCCATAAGGTTAAGAAAATCTCTGTCATTTAGATCCCAACCCTGGCCACCTGGTCCCATCTCACCTATTCCTGCAAAGCCCATTTCATAGCATCTTTCCATTTCCCAAATTGCACGCCACCCAGCTCTGGGATTTAAACTTGCAAAGGCTATAAAGCGATTAGGATATTTACTTATTACTTCTTGCATGTAATCATTATGGTACTTGCATAATCCATGATCTCGCCAGTACCAACCCTGCATTACTATCTTTTCAACACCAGCTTCATCAGCCAGAGCAAGGGCTTCATCAGCAGTAGCATACCGCTGTATTGTACACTTAGGGTCTGCAACTACTCCGAAATAGGTGTCCAGCCTGCAATACTTCTCTTGATTTCTAATAACATCGGGAGGAAACATATGGGTATGTATATCTATTATTCCCTTTTGGACATGCCCGGATATGTGCATGTGTTCTCACTCCCTTCCTCTTTTACCATTCCAAATAATCTTAGAGCATTTTTTCCCAAGACATTATCTAACGCTTCTTTATCCTTTATTTGAGTCCTTACTTCATTAATCATAGAAAGAAAATTTGGTTGCTTTTCCTTTTGTGGGTATAAAAGCAGCGGATAATCCGTTCCAAAAAGAATTTTCCTATGCCCAACAAGATTAATGGTTGCCAGGTAAATCTCAGGTGAACAGATTAAAGGACTAGCTGCTGTATCGTAATATATATTGGTAAAAGCCTTACTTATTTCAGGCATTAACTCATAGAAGGGTAATCCACCACCCCAATGGGGTAGAATTACTTTTAATAAAGGCTTTGCCATAATTAAATACACATAATCATTCAATGGGACATCTGATTTACCAAAATAAAAGTCCCCTACTGGTTCACTAATATGAATACTTAGTGGTATGTCTGCGTCTATACATAAATCACTAATTTTTAGGAAGTTATTATCTGTTAAAGAAAACCTTTGCCCATAGGGATCAAGCTCACCTACTCCAACCATTCCAGCTTTGATGCATCTTTTAATCTCTCGTCTAGCATTTAAACCTTCATTAGGATTAACTACACAAAACCCCATAATCCTATCTGGGTAGGCTTTCATTGCCTCTATTATATAATCATTTTGTAGTACGCAATATTCATGGGATAAAAATGGCCATCCCTGGATTACAATTTTGTCAACACTATCCTTGTCCATTTGCTCAATGGCTTGCTTATAGGTTGCAAAGAATTGTTTAGTATGGTTGGCTGGGCTTGGTGTAGAAAGAAACCCAAAGTAGTCATCCCTTAATGCAAAGCTAGCAGGGTCACTAGTAATTTGTTCAGGGAGAATATGTGTATGAAAATCAATAATCATTGTTTTCACCTACCTTTTTTTCGGTTTTCTTCTGAATTTTAGAATTCTGTCATCTATCTTCTGTCTTTCTATTTCTTAGCTTCTTCGGACATCTGCAGCTTTATTAAGGAATATACATGAAATGCCACCACTTTACCCACAGCATAGGTGGGTATTGCTAAAATCATCCCAAGAATACCCGCTAGGCTTCCTGCTGTTAGTAAGACGACTATTATGGTAACAGGGTGAATGGCAAGCTTACGTCCAAAAACCTGAGGACTAACTAGTTGACTTTCTATTTGTTGTATTATAAATACAGCTATTAACACCTGTACTGCCGTCCAAGGGGACTGTATTAGACCAACTATCATTCCTGGAATTGTACCAATAACAGGCCCAAAATATGGAATAACATTTGTAACCATTGCAATTAGTGCTAAAAGCAACGCATATTCTACCCCAATTATCAAATATGCTAAAAATACCATAAGCCCTACAAATAAGCTCACAATTAACTGTCCCTGTATAAAGGAGCCAATGGTTTTGTTCATCTGAGCTAGTATCTCTAAGGCTTCATCTTGATAGTTACTTGGTAAGTACTTAACTATGGCATTAGGCAGCTTATGACCATCCTTTAACATGTAAAATAGAATTATTGGGATGGTAGCAAGGATGACTATAATATTTGTTATAAACCCAATTATAACATATGATTGTTCTAAAGCACTTGCAAGTAAACTTTCTACCTCTGCAGCAAAGTCTATCGTTCTCCATCTTTCAAAGGATTCGGTTTCCTGAAACCTTTCAAAAATAGTACTTTCCTGAAAATCAATAGCTGATCTATGAAGCTGATTTAAAAAACTAGGGGCATTCTCAATTAGATTAAGAAGCTGATATTGAATTATGGGTCCTATATATAGTAAGACAAGAGCAAGCACACCTATCAATAGTATGAATAGCAATAAAATAGCTAAATTCTTGGGAATTTTTTTTGAATGGAGCCAATTAACTATTGGACTTGTTAAATAATATAATAATCCCGCAATAAGCACAGGAAAAAATATAGTTGAAATTAAAACAACTATTGGTCGGAATATGAATGTTATTTGTGTTCCAACTAGTATTATTAAGAATATGAGTAATATCCATAAGGCTGCCCTGAAGGACTTAGAGTTTAACATTTACCAATCTCCTATACATTTTTAATTAGATGCCTTGTATCTTCAATAAGTGTTACTTTTCTTTTTATTAGATTAACAAACATGTAAATTAATGGAGTATCAAGTATTGAAATCACCAATTTAATAATATATTCCCCAATAATAATGGCCACTAGTGGTGCCCCTGTACCAGAGAAAGCTATAGTTACGAAAATAACAGTATCAATAAGCTGAGATGCACCAGTTGAAAAGTTATTTCTTAGCCATAGATGTTTGCCCTTGGTTTTTTCTTTCCAAAAATGAAAAGCCCACACATCATGATACTGGCTTATCAGATAAGCAACCATACTTGCAAATACAATTCTAATGTTTGCGCCTAGGATTAGCTGGTACTGTTCCTGATCAGCCCAGAAAGAAGCTGCAGGCATATAGATTGCAAGTTTAATAAAAATGGCCGATATCACAGAACCAAAAAAACCAAGTTTTATTACATATAGTGTCCTTTCCTTTCCCCATATTTCCGCAATGGTATCTGTAAGAAAAAATGTAAGTGCATAACAAATAGCCGCTGCAGAAACTGTTAGGCCTCCAATAGTAATAAGCTTAGCGGCAATTACATTGCTAACAATTAATAGTGAAACAAAGGTAATAGCTAGCAGCAAAAATATTTTTTCTTCTCTTTTGAATGTTTCCATATAAGTCCTTCTTTCTAAAATGATTTTCAAGTAACCTGGTAGATGATTCTCTTAGTATTATAATGCACTTTGTTTGTAAACAGCAACATTTACAAAGATTTTATTTTATCTGACTAACTATGTGTTCACACGGCATAATAAAAGTGATACACTAATATAACTTAAATAGGAATTATTAACCAATTATTTTTTAAGAGAAAGGAGCAGTTTATGTCTTCTCATATTAAATTTAACTATAGTACTGCAGCACCTTTTATCAAAACTGATGAGATGGAGAATATGCAAGATGCAGTAGAAGCGGCTCACCAACTACTGCACAGTAGGCAAGGTCCCGGTAATGAATACTCAGGATGGCTAAATTGGCCACAGGAATATGATAAGGCTGAGTATAATAGAATTAAGGAAATTGCAGCAGGGATTAGGAGCAAGGTAGATGTTTTTATTGTCATAGGAATCGGCGGTTCCTATCTTGGTGCAAAATCTGCTATAGAATTTTTGAAGAATTCTTTTTATAACCAGCTTTCTAAGGACACTCGAAATTCTCCTGAAATCTACTTTGCTGGAAATAATATAAGTTCAACTTATCTTTCACGACTATTAGAGCTAGTAAAAGACAGGGATTTTGCTATTAATGTTGTATCTAAGTCTGGTACTACCTTGGAACCTGCCATTGCCTTTAGGGTATTTAGAGAACTTATTGAGAAAAGATATGGAGTTCAAGGGGCTAAAGAAAGAATTATTACAACTACTGACAAAGCAAAAGGTGCTCTTAAAAAACTAGCAGATGAACAGGGCTATGAATCCTTTGTTGTACCAGATAATGTGGGTGGACGTTACTCTGTTCTAACATCAGTTGGACTTCTCCCACTTGCTGTTGCTGGTATAGATATAGATGAAGTCATGTCAGGGGCTAACAATGCTTATGATAACTATATCAGCAAGGATATTAGAATAAATGAATGTTACCAATATGCGGCAATTAGAAATATACTCTATGAGAAGGGGAAAAACATTGAGCTCCTCATAGGTTATGAACCGGACCTTGCCTTCTTCTCAGAATGGTGGAAACAGCTCTTTGGAGAAAGTGAAGGTAAGAACGGCAAAGGTATTTTTCCTGCAAGTGTAAACTTTTCCACGGATCTTCACTCCCTTGGCCAATATATTCAAGATGGCAGGCGTAATCTTTTTGCTACAACCATATGGGTTGAAAACCCGCCTTATAACTTTGAAATAAAGGCAATTGATGAGGATATAGATGGACTTAATTTTCTTGCAGGAAGAACTATCCAACACGTAAATGAACAGGCCTGTCAGGGGACCATACTTGCCCATACTGAAGGTGGAGTTCCAAACTTGAAGATAAACATAAACGATTTAACTCCCTATACTTACGGACAGCTTGTGTATTTCTTTGAAAAGGCATGTGCAATAAGCGGTTATCTTTTGGGTGTAAATCCATTTGACCAGCCTGGTGTTGAGGCATACAAGAGAAACATGTTTGCCCTATTAGGAAAACCAGGAACAGAAAAGGTTAAAATGGAAATCGAGGAAAAGCTTAAGCACCTCAAAAAACAATAAGTAGACATCGTAAATTTTGGAATAAAAACGAAAAAGTCAGTAAACCCTATGGGAGCATATCAGGGCTTGCTGACTTTTTGCAGGAGGAGGTTTGTTTGTCCTGAAAGTATTATTTAATCACGAATATAAGGATATTCTTTTTTTATTTCTTGGATAATTTCATTACTATATGCTACTCCTGTAGTTTCCTTTAAATATTTGGCTACTCTTTCTCTGGCAACCTGCCCAAGATCTTTGCAGCCATTTTCCTTCCAAATATTATAGCTCATTCGTGCAGCAACATCCGGCATGAAATTCTCACTTCGCATATACTTTAAAGTGTGTTGGTGGGTCAGGTAATTGCCACCAGGCCCAATTGTTTCAATAACTTCTAAAGCTAATCTGTCTTCATCAATATCTAGACCTCTTACGGCCCGCATGACCATTCCATTTATTTCATTATCTATAACATATTGTTCAAGAGATACTGTCATTCCACTATCAATAAGCCCTGCCGACTCATGTATCAGTTGTGCACCAGCTAAAGCTGGCATTAATGTTGTAATTGCCTTTTCATAACCTGCTTGAGCATCGGGGATTTTAGCTTCTGTAGTGCCTCCAGTAGCATACATTGGTAGATTATAAAAGGATGCAAGCTGAGCACAAACGCTATTCATAATGCCGTTTTCTACTGCACCAAATAGAAAGTTCATGGTTCTCATATCTGCTGTAGTAGGAACAACACTATAAAGAACGGGAGAGCCTGGATTGATTAGTTGGGCTAGAATTATCCCGCTTAAAGCTTCAACATTTATCTGTACTAGAGTTCCCGCAAGTGTCATTGGCGCTGTAGCACCACTTATAGGGGCACAGGATGTCACTAAAGGCACCCCTGCCTGAGCTACTTCAAACATGTGGTCCACATAATTTTTCTCCATCTTAAGAGGACTCATTATGGAACATGTAATGGAAATATTGGGTTTTGCTTGTAGTTCCTCAGTTCCTCCTGCTAGGGCCTGAGCCATCCCTATCACTTTTTTTGCCCCATTTGGACCAAATACACCACCCATGATATGTTTAGTAGTATTATTGAGCCCTGCAAAAAATCTATTAACATCAACCTCTTCAGTAGGAAGGTCATTTGGGTAAGCTGGTAATACAAACCAATGGATATTATCCAAGCCATGACAAAGCTTTGTGATTGTTGTAATATCATCAAGAACTGTAGGCCTTCTAATTCCACTTTCATAATCTATAATACCAACAGCAGTTCCACCAGTTCCTAGAAATGTTCTTCCAGGTTCTACTACAAGATGGTATTTATCCTCCCTACCATATAGTATTACTCTTGCAGGAGCTGTTTTTATCCTTTCAATTATCCAATCTTCATGTGCTCTAACTCTTTTATTATTAAAATCCACATGGGCTCCATTTTCTGCAAATAGCTGCAGGGCCCTTTCATTGTCAATTTCAATTCCTACTTTTTCAAATACTTGCATTGATGCGTTGTGAATTTTTTCAACTTCCTTGATGGAAACAGGCTGATAATATCCACTTGCTTTCCCAAAATACATGAATTGCTCCTTCCCCTAACCACAAGATTAGGCTTTTATTTCTCTTAGATAGGGAAACTCACTTTTAACATGTAAAATCTTCTCTTGTTCAAAGGGCTTCACATGGTGATTGGTCAAAACATCTTTTGCAATCTCATTTGCTCGCTGCCATGCAGTTTTACTACCATCCTTGACCCAGTCACTATAAATAGATCTGTTAGCAACCTTCGGGAAAAAGGTTTCCGTTCTCATATGCTTAACTGTATGGCTTTGAGCAAGATAATTTCCACCTGGACCTACATTTTTGACAGCTTCAAAGGCTAATGTATCATCGTTCACCTCTATACCTCTAGTTGCCCTCAATGCCATCCCATTTATCTCATCATCTATAATTAGCTGCTCTAAACTGAAGCAAATGCTTCCCTCTAGAAGTCCTGCTGCATCATGGATTAGTTGGGCCCCTGCCAATGCTGGCATTAAGCTTCCCATTGCTTTTTCATAACCTGCTTGAGCATCTCCAGTCTTAGATTCAGATACACCTCCTGTTGAATACATGGGTATATTATAATATGATGCAAGTTGTGCACAGGCAGCGTTCATAATACCACTTTCTACTGCACCAAATAGAAATCCCATAGAACGCATATCAGCAATAGTTGGCACTACTCCATAAAATACAGGAGTTGCAGTTTTAATTGCCTGAAGTAGAAGAATACCACTCAAAGCTTCTGCATTAATCTGAGCTAACTGTCCAGCAAGTGTCATGGGAGCAGTTAAGCCCGAAATAGGACATACTGATGTAACTACTGGAACACCAGCGTCTGCTGCATCAAACATAAAGTTAACATAATTATGCTCCATCTTTAGGGGACTTAACAGACAGGTTATAAAAGTTACAATTGGCCTTTGTCTGAATTCCTCTTCACCACCAGCTAATATTTGTGCCATTTTTATAACATCTTTGGCACTATTCTCACCATAAAGCCCTCCCATAACGTGTTTTGTAGAGTTATTTAGGGCATTAAAAAAACGATTAATATCTACTTCCTCTGAATTCACATCTCCTGGAAAAGTTGGCAGCATGATGACATGTATGTTTTCCAAGTAATCTATCAATTTACATATCTGGGATATGTCTTCAAGATTTGAATTTCTACGTTCTCCTGTTTTTAGATCTATTGTCTTAATAGCTGTTCCACCATTACTGTAATAGGTTCGATTTGCTTCAATTACAATAGTGTTTTTTTCATCTCTGCCATACAAGGTGATACGGGCAGGGGCCTGTTTTACTGTTCTCATAAGCACCTCTGGTGTAACTTTTACAATTCTATTTACATAATCAACTTTGCATCCTATTTTCTCAAGAACATTCAAGGCCCTTTCGTTATCCACCAAAAAGCCCACTTCTTCTAGTATTCTAAGTGAAGTGTTATGTATATTTTCAACTTCTTTGACTGATAAAGGTTTATAAAATCCACTTGGGTAGCCATAAAATGTCATTACACTTCTCCTTTCTCCTTGATCCTACTATTTAGTTTTCATAGTAAGCAAATTTAATGCCAAATAAAACAAAACTTGGCTTTTTGCCATGCTAGAACTACTGGCGGAAGCCTTAGTCTTTGTGAATACTATCTACCTTATTTAAATTTATACTTTTTTAAAGAACAAAAAAAGCCCTGGCAGCTTGGATTTTGCTGATTAGGCTTAGATTTATTATTAATTATAATAATAATTAATTAACTATTATTAACTTTAATACTGTAGTCTTTAAGCTTTCTATATAGACTGGGTACACTTATACCTAGCTCGTTGGCAATCACTTCCTTTTCCTTTAGTGATCCGCCATGGAGCAAAATTGCTTTCATAATAATCTTTCTTTCTAACTCACGCACATGGCACTTCAAATCTAGCCGTTCCTCCTGGACTTCCTCTCCCTTAACAATTCTAAGTATTCTAAGCGGTAAGCTTGCTGGCATAATTAGATTGCTTTGTTCAAAATTACAAGCATATTCAATTGCATTTTCCAACTCCCGTACATTCCCAGGCCAATTATATAACTTTAAAATTTCTAAAGTTTCTGGGTGAATTGTTTTAATTGCTTTCTTGAGAAATTCATTATATTTTTGGATGAAATAATCAACCAATAGCATTATATCATCTTTTCTACTACGTAGAGGGGGAATATATAAGGGTATAACATTTAGCCTATAATATAAATCCTCTCTAAACTCTCCATCTGCA